>Ga0209810_1000187_pt1 | contig 177817 bp, 166 predicted proteins | sample Coa_R1_7_FD_187159 | JGI IMG/M metagenome (GOLD analysis project Ga0209810, IMG submission 187159) | Surface soil microbial communities from Centralia Pennsylvania, which are recovering from an underground coalmine fire - Coalmine... | ecosystem: Environmental > Terrestrial > Soil >... | reverse complement strand
TTGCCGCTGCTAAAGTGAACCGCGGCCTGGATACTGCAGAATGCGGGAACGCCTGTAGTTTCCGCCGTTTTCTTCCGCTCTACTGCGCGTTCTCCGGCACCTGGAATGTCCACGCGGCGTCGAACATCAGACCGTCACCTTGGGCACGCGCCACGTCGCCGCCAGAAAACCTCTTTTCCTTCGAAATCGGGCGTAACACGACAGCGTATTCACCCGGCTGCAACTCCGAAGCAGGCGAAACTTTGTACTTTCCGGGGCCCAGTTTTTCCGTGTGTGTCGCTACGCGCTCTTCGAGAAAGTGCGCATAAACCTGCCAATCCGCCGCGGGGCTCGAACGCACGTCGGCCTTGCCTTGGGTTGCTCCGGCGATTCGGCAGGTGTTTTGCGCCGGCGTAAGTTTTACGATGACGGGTTCGTACTCGTCCACGTTCGTTCCAATCGCCCTGGAGAAGTCCACGGAGAAAGTCGGCGAAACCGTCTGCAGCACGTTACTCGAGGCCGGACCAGGGACACCCCAGACGTAGGTTACACTCGGAGCGCGGTGGGACATGATGCCGGAAAAGATGCCGCCTGCTTGTCCCACCATGGACCCTCCTATGGCCGAGTTCGTGCGGCTAGCCGCTTCCATGGCCACTGTATTAACGGCAGTCTGCAAGCCCTGGGTGACCGCCGCATCCGCCGCCAGGCTTTTCAGGGAAGCTGGCTTTGTCTTCGTTTCGGCGAGCTGCGTCTTCTCCAGCGGCAGTTCCTGCGGCGAGCCGCCAGTTAGGACGTAGACCTTTGGCATATGGGACTTGGAGGCGGGAATTGCACTGGACGCGTCTGCGCTTGGCCCCGCGCTGGAGGCTGGCGTTGCCGCGCCGGATGACGGGTTGCGGGAAGCGGCGATCATGGCGTTCAGCTCGTTTTCGGTGACGCCGGCCTTCCCTAGTCGTATGATCTCCTTTGCGGACGTGTCGAACGTGTTCGGGGTGGATTGAATCAGCGAAATAATGACCGATTCCGGCTGGTGACTGCGCACCAGCGCGATCACATCGTCGTTGGTCATCGGTTTCTGCGCTTGTTCGGCTGCTGAAAGAGCCTGAGCCAAAACCAGGGTGGACGTCACAAAGATCAGCATCCGTTTCCGCATTCAAACACCTGCCTTTCTTGAAGGTGTGATCCTCATTTCGTCTTTCAGCGGCACACTGTGTAGGTTCCAGTCATCTTAGTTGATGACATGAACGGGAATTGTGATTTCCCGAGCCTTCGGCCCACTCCAGTCCGCACTGAAGCGATGAAATCCGTACTTGGCGATGGTGTGAGGCTTCCCATCCACCAACGCGTCAGCCTGCATTGACGCCATGTTCCAGTTGTCGCCCCCCCCTCCGCCGAGGAAGGTTGTCGAAAGCGTGATACTTTGAATCTGGTTTATGGTCGCAGGCCGGTTTAGGAGGACCTCAGCGCCCTTCGTGCTTCCGTCTGGCCATCTCTCCCCATGATTGACGTTCGGCTCGAATTGGGTTGTGCCGTCAGCGAAATGAATCGTGATGTTGAGATTGTCTTTCCCGCCCCGCAGGTCGTCATCTCCGGTCTGGAAGGTGAACACGATCCTGCTGACCTGATTCCCGGTCGGGCATCCGACTCCCGGTTGCACGTGGATGTCGAGCGAAGGGTTGCTCCCGGTGAACCTGTGGCTGCCGAAGGAGGCGATTGGCACGTTGATCCCGCTCCCCCGCCCGAATGCCTGAAACTCCGCCATGTCCCAGTTGTCTTCCGATTTGATCCCCTCCAGCACTCCTACCTCCGGGGCAGAGGGGTTCAACCCTGGACTAAATCCGCCATGCGCCAGGTGAACCAACCGAATCATCGTGATCTGGTTTGGCGCAACCGGGTGCTGTAAAGGGACGGTCACGACGTTCGTGCTGTTGTTCCCCCAATTCGCGCCACGGTTCACGTTGTTCGCAACCTGCATCGTGCCGTCCGCAAGGTGCACCTCTACATTCAGGTTGTTCTGTCCGCCTCGCAGATCGTCGTTCCCGGTCCGAAACCTGAGTTCCAGATGACTCACGGTGCAGGATGGGCTCAGGACCGTGGTGCGCTGAGGTGTGAGCAATACCGTTGGCTTGGTCGCCTGTCCGCCAGTCAGGACGTCGACCTTTGGCATATGGGACTTGGAGGCGGGAATTGCGTTGGACGCGCCTGCGGTTGGCCCAGCGCCGGAGGTTGGCCTAGCCACGTTCGATGAATCAATACTCGAAGCTGCCATCATTGCATTCGGTTCCTTTTCAGTCAGGCCGAACTTGCGCAAACTGACCAGTGTGATGGCGGACGTGTCGTAGCTTGCGGGGTTTGACTGAATGGACTGAACGATCACCGATTCAGGCAGCTTGCTCTTCACCATGTTGATGATGTCGGCATTCGTGAGCGGTCTCTGAGCCTCCTGTGCATACAGGGGAGCCAAACAAGCGACCGTAGCCGCGGTCAACAATTTCAAGAGTGAGTTGCACTGTCGCATGTGGTTCCTCCTCATTCTCATTGCAGCCCATCAGGCCACGGATCTAACTTGTTGCCTTTGGGGCCGGTGACCGAAAGAATCAGCCCGTAGTAGGCGTAGATATACTTTCCATCGGAATCGCATTCTGCGGGCTGCACTCCGACCAGAAGGGTGCTGCCCTGCAGGGACGAACTCAGCACCGTGTCCATGTACTTGCAAGTATCTTCGCCAAAAGTGTCGCTGCCTAAATAGGGAAAGCCCAGAACAAGCGTTTGTGCACTGTCGTCGAGTACGAAGCCTTGCCGGAGCTTGCTGAAATCAATCGCGTCGGAATATGAGAGCCGACTTGGAGGATATCCGTCGTCTGTCTTGCTGTCCCATAGCGAGGTAAGCAAATAGAAAGCGATGGTCCCGGCTTGTCCTGGAGGTAGTCCTTCTGGTTCAGGTATTCCTGCTGCTTTCAGATTCGCCACTGTGACGGGACTTGCGAATTTGTTGTGCTTGAAATATCCGGTCGGCAGCTTGACTATTGATCCCGGAACGCTTGCCAGCGGGCGGGAGGCTCGCGTAGCCACAAAAGAAATCCCCGAAACTTGAGCACTCTTGCCATCTCTCCGGACGACCACGAGGGTTATGTTTTTGAGATCGTATTCATTCTCGAATGTAGGGTTAAACGTAACTAGGATTGAACTGTCGGTCCACGAATCGATTCCGAGATGCACCGGAGTTGGATTGTTAATGAAAGGACCAAAAATATGAACGTCACCTTGAACATCTCCGAAATTGCAACCGACGATTGCGTACTGGTTGTTCGGATACTGCCCTGTGCCGGGATCCGGCGTGAGTATGATGTTGTTAATTCTTCCGCCGACAGTTTCAACAACCGGGTCGGTGGTAAATCGACATACGTCTAGCGGCTTAGGCGCCACGAGGAATCGCTGGATCGTCGAAGGCGATCCGCTGCCGCCAGCTTGCGTTGATGGCGTTCCTGCGGGGTGCACCGGGTTGTTACCTCCAGAAGGCCCAGTGCCCGATTGACCGGTGGAACCCCCGGCTGCCGGATCCGTACTATCCAGCGGGCGTGAAGGCCCCGCTCGCAAATTCGAGTTCCTCTCCGGCTGCGTGCCGCTAAGCATGGCTGCTCGCACATTATGAGTGGCGAGACTCTCGCTCTGAATGGTCTGCGCGATGGCCACATCGATTCCCTGTGGTCTCGCCCCGGAAATGGTGATCTTAGGACCAAGGGAGAAGCGACCGCTGGCCGTAATCGGTTTATTGCTGGCCGGGGGGGTTAGTGCACCGGTTACTTTGGGCGGCAACGGCTGCGGATTCAGCTGCGCGGTGGTACCCGGCTTTGTTCCGTTCATGGGGCCGCCTGTGCTACCGGCGTTCACGGTTGCCCCGGGCGCGCTCGTCGATGAACTTTGGATGGGTCCCGGGTTTACGAGCGAGGGTGTCCCGATAGGCCCTGACTGTTTCAACAAAGGGGTTCCTGTCGGCGCAGGGTTTTTCAAAAGCGGAGTTCCTGTGGTTCCCGGGGCCTTCTCGCCGGGAACATTTCCAGATGCCGGCAGCATTCCTCCTCCACCGCTTTTGGCCAACGGCGGTTGCGGCGGCGCCACCATCATGAAATTCACGTCAAACGCCATGTTCTGGCAGGAACCCCAGTGCGCTGCCAGATCCGAGAAGGTTGGGTTCACGATGCGCGGCAGCATTGCGCATTGGGCGTTGATGATCTGGATTGGTTCCAGAATCCCGACCTTAGGTAGGGCAACCGGCGAAAACACCCCCGGTTGCGTCACCGTCAGCTTGACTTGGAGATCGGGCCCGACCGGCACGTGGTCATAGCCGTACGTACAGACGTCGTACACCTCAATCTTGCCTCCGGCCAGGAATGCCTTCACCTGCCCCACATATTTGAAGTTGTTGCTGAGCGTCCCCAGTGTCGTGTACGTCGGGAACGGCCCGCTCGACGAGGAGTTTTTGACGCTCACCGTGACGGCCAACCCGCTGCAACTCCCGGCGGGGAGATGGGAGAACTGCTTCGCGTCCCAATAGACAAAGCCCTCGACCGAGCCAGCGGGTTCAGGATGGCTCACAGGCGGTCGCTGCCTCCCCTGCGCCGTCAGGTTGGGGTTCGCTCTGGGCGCGGTCTGTGACACCCGTTGCGCCAAGGCGGGCATATTCAGCAGGGTTGTCAGCAGGCAAGCGGCACTGATCAGCGTTCGCATATCCGATTCACCTCCGGAACTGCGCCCTGAATAGCGTGAGGGCGAGCGTCGGTCAAAGGAAATGCAAATTAAATGAAGCTGACACGCTAACTGTTCTGGCTTGAATGGGTTGCAACGGTGGATGACCCGGAGGAATGAACCAACCAATCAGCCCCGAAAAGCTAACTGGTCCTTCGGCGGCGACATTCAATTTCGAAGTAACTGCCCGCAGCCCGACCATCACATCCGTGAGGAGGGCTGGGCAATTTCTGGTGGCGAGACAGGCACGCTCTTGCTGGCTCTCCGCCGCATTGACCCGCTTATGACCTAATAATCCCCACAGAATGAAGGCGCTAAACCGCCTTGTGACACCATGTCCGCTTCGGCACATTTCTTGTGATATGCTTTGCGGAAAGAATTTCAGGCGCCCGAGGCCGCGTGAGCACCCGCGCCACATCCCGTCTAATTCGTTTTGGTATTTTCGAAGCCGACTTGGAAAATGCCCGCCTGACGCGCCAGGGCATTCGCATTCGCCTTCAGGAACAGCCTTTTCGCATCCTCGCCCGGCTACTGGAACGCCCTGGCCAGATCGTCACGCGGGAGGAACTGCGCGATGAGCTATGGCCTGCCGGAACTTACGTGGATTTTGACGGCAGCCTGAATGCTGCTCTCAAGCGCCTGCGAGCGGCGCTCGACGATGACGCCGATAACCCTCGCTTCATTGAAACCGTCCCAAAACGCGGCTATCGTTTTATCGCCCCTGTATCTGTTGAAGAGTCGAACGCATCGGCACCTGCGGAGGCTCCGTCCCAGGCGCCGCCCGCTGAAATTTTGGAACAAATCCGGGCGGATTCGAGCGCTTCCGCGCCACGCCTTTCTCGCAGGCGCTGGCTTTTGCCCGCTGGAGCCGCCGCCGCAGCTCTCGGGCTGATCGTTTTCTTTGCCGTGCCTCGGCGGCCCGCGTCTTCCCGTGTTTCGGCCTCGCTCCCGGATCCGGACATCGGTACTATCCGCCACTCCGTTGCGGTTCTCGGCTTTCAAAATGCTTCGGGCCAAGGCGCCCATTCCTGGCTTTCGACCGCTCTTGCGGAAATGCTGCGCACCGAACTGGGTGCCGGAGGGAAGCTGCGAGTCGTCTCCGGCGAAAGCGTCTCGCAATTTCGCGCTAGTGCTCCGTGGTCGGAGAACGATTCTCTCAGCCGGCAAACGACTTCGCGCATCGGCAAGGCGCTCGAAAGTGACCTTCTCGTTCTGGGTTCCTTTGCAGCCGTGGGAGATCCGCAGGAGGGCAGTGTGCGCGTGGATTTCCGCCTGCAGGACGCGCAGACGGGAGAAATCCTATACGAGGGGGCGGAATCGGGGAGCGAAAAGCAGTTTTTCGGCCTCGTCGCCAGAATCGGCGCAGTCCTTCGCCGGCGTTTGGGCCTGCCCATGATTTCGGAATATGAAGAGGCGGGCATTGTCTCCTCCCTGCCTTCCCAGCCGGACGCCAATCGCCTCTATTCCCTCGGACTGGCCAGGTCGCGCGACGCAGACCTTGCCGCCGCCAAGGACCTCTTTCTGCAAGCCGAGAAGCTCGCCCCCCAGTTTCCGCTGGTCCATTTGATGCTATTCCGCGCCTGGAGCGGCCTCGGATACGACCAAAGGGCAAAGGAGGAAATCAAACTGGCGTACCAGCTTTCGACGGGACTCCCGGAGGTGGAGAGACTGCAGGTCGAAGCCGCCTATTTCGGAAGCCTGCGGGACAACGACAGAGCCATTTCCGCTTGCAGGGCTCTCTACGCGCTGTATCCCGACAGCATAGATTACGCCGAGCAGCTGATCGTTGCGCTCAATGCCGCCCGTCGCTACGAGGAGGCTATGGCCATCGTCAGCCAGCTCCGCAAGCTTCCTGCACCCGCGTCCGAGGATCCGCGGATTGATTTCTGGCAGGCCAAACTAATCAGCTTTTCCGGCGGCCCGGCGCAGCCGTTCTTCGAAAAGGCCGTGGCAGGCGCGGCTTCACGCGGCGAACGGCTTCTTTACGCCCGCTTCCGCCTTGATCAATGCATCAATCTCGTTTACGGCAGCCATCCCCAGGGCGCGGACGCGTACTGCAAAGAGGCTTACGACATTTTTATGTCAGCTGGAAACACGCTCTATGCCGCGGATGCCTTGCGCGCCCTGGGTGACCGGCGCGGGTCCACAGGAGACCTGGACGGCGCGCGCGAACTCTACGAGCACGCCCTCGCCCTCCTCAGCAAGCTTGGCGAACACGAAAAGACCGGTGTCGTGCTGAACAACATGGCCATAACCTACGAAAACCAGGGGGAAATCGAACAAGCGGAAAGATTGTTTCGCCGGGCAGCCGAGACGTGGAGGGAAAGCGGAGACATCGAGAACGAGGCTGCGGCCCTTTCCAATCTCGGCGATGTGCTGATGTTACGGGGCCAGCTCGCTCAAGCCGAAAAGCAATACAATACGGGCCTGAAAGCGGTGCAATCCACCGGTTCCACCTACTTCGCGTATCAACTCTACAGCATCTCCAACATCCGTCTTTATGAAGGAGATGTCGCCGCCGCAAGCCGGTACGCCGCTCGCGCCCTGGCGATGGCCCAGGCTCGAGACGACAGCGCGGATATTCCATCCGCCCTGGAAACGCAGGGCGCCATTCGGCTAGCTCAAGCCGACTTTGCGGGAGCGCGCCAGAGCTTCGAACAGGCACGCGCTATTCTGGAGCGGCTGGACAAAAAAGGAGGCGTAGCCGAAGCGCAGGCCTCCCTCGCCTCTGTCTCCATCGAGGAAGGCGATTATTCGGCAGCCGAGTCCGCGCTTAGGACTGCGCTCGCCGAATTTCAGGCTGACAAGCTTTTCCTCGATGAAGTTGCAGCGGAGACCGATTTGTCCCGGGCTCTCTTGCAAGAAGGCAAAGTCTTTGATGCCCGCCAGGCGATCTCCGCCGCCGCCGCGCTGAGCGCCGGAAGCTCCAACCCGAGCCTCAGGCTTCCTGTTGCCATTCAGGAGGCTCGCATCGAGACCGCCGAGATAGCCGCTAGCGCGAAATCAAAACCGAATCTATCGCAGCCACGCCGCAAGCTCGAGTCTGTGATCTCCAAAGCCCGGAAGCTCGGATATTACACGTTCGAATGCGACGCCCGCCTCGCACTCGGCGAGCTCGAATTTCGCGACAATCCCTCCGCAGCCCGAACACACCTTTCCGAACTGGCTCGCGAGGCCCATCAACGCGGCTTTGAACTCATAGCGCGCAAAGCCACGGCCATGCAGGATGGCCTAGGTGTCGCCATGAAGTAATCGCTGTGGTGGCGCAAGCCGTGGGCGAAGAATGGCTTATCTGCAGAAAGGCGAACGTAAACTCGTGCGTGCGGCGCGGCTCTGCGGCTGGCCGTGCTCTTCGGCGTCCCAAACACGCCCTTCTAGCAGGTTTCCCTGTTTTGGGTTAAAAAGCCCAGAGGGTGGGAGAAGGAAGATTGGGGATGTGCTGTCACCAAACTGGGCGTCCCGGTTGTCAGTAGTTGTGTATCTACTGGATTGCGAATTCCTGCGCGGATCAGCCTGCTCTTCACTCGTACCGTAAGGCAATCATGGGATCGACGCGCATCGCGCGGCACGCGGGAATGTAGCATGCCACCAGGGCGACCAGTATAAGAAGAATGACGACGGATGCGAACGTGAGCGGGTCCGCCGCGCTGACACCAAAGAGCAGGCTGCTCATGAGGCGCGTTAAGAGCAACGCAGCGATGATGCCAACTCCCGCGCCCACAAGGGCCAGCTTGCCGCCGCGCCAAAATATCAAGCGCAAGATGTCGCGGCGTTGCGGACGAGAAGCCCAAGCCCGAAAGCCGCGAAAAACAGACCGAGCACTGCTCCCGCAGCGCTCAGAACAACTCCCTCGGCAAGAAACTGCTGCGCGAGGCGGCGCTGCGAAGCTCCCAACGCAGCGCGCACAGCGATCTCACGGGAACGACCGGTGTTTCTTGCCAGCATCAGATTGGCGAGATTCGCTCAGATGATTAGAAGCACAAAAGCAGCCGCAGCCATGAGAATCCGCAGCGCGCTCTGAATTGGGCCTACGATCATGGTTTTCAAAGGCGTGACTTTGGCATAGAGATTGAACTGGCCCGGAGCCGCTCCGCGCAAATGATCTCCCTTGAGCGCGATTTCAGCTTCGACGACGTTGAGTTGCGCGAGCGCCTGTCTTACGCTAACGCTTGGTCTCACGCGCAATCACAGTGTAGTTAAAGTTGCCAATACCCGGGACCAGGTCTAATCCGCGCAGTTCGAGTGGCATGAAGAGCTCTGGCTCGTGCCCAAAGACCTCGGGGAAGCGGAAGCTGGAAGGCAGCACGCCAGCGACGGTGTACGGGGATCCGTTCAGCGAAACGGGTTTGCCCATGATTTCCGGATCCGAATGAAAAACCTGCTCCCAAAACTGCTCCGTCACGACGATTTCACCGCTCTGTCCATGGGCTTCTGCCGCCGGAGGAAATAGCCGTCCGAAACGCGGCTGAACGCCCATAAGCGAGAAAAATTCGGCGGAAACTTGAGCAACATACACTTGGCGGGGCAGACCTACACCCGTCATGTTGTAGGGATAAACCAAGAGCGCAGCCATGTCTGCGAATGCATCGCACCTGCTTTTCCACAATAGGAAGTTGCCGGAATTCGCCGGGAGAATTGGCGCGAAGCCGCTCCACTGCGGAATGACTTCATTAACCGAGTAAAGCTGTTCCGGGTGAGGATACGGCAGGGCACTCAGCAGGATGCCTTTCACCATCGAGAAGATTGCCGTATTCGCTCCGATACCGAGGGCGAGGGTTAAAATCGCTACCGCCGCGAACCCCGGTGATGTGCTCAGCATCCGCAGGCCGTAGCGCACGTCTTGCCAAAACGTCTCAGGAACGGACTCCCAGCCGGCAGTGCGCACGGCCTCCCTCGCGGCTTCGAGGCTCCCGTGCTCCAGACGCACACCGCGAAGCGCTTCGTTCTGACTCCTGCCTTGCTTCATGCTTTCCTCGGTGGCCATCTCCATGAATGCGCGCAGCTCTTCGTCGAGTTCCCGCTCAGCGCGCTTCTTTCGAAACAGTGACCGCATTCCGCTGGCTACATTTCGCAGTAAGGGCATGGCCGTTTAAAACGCCTCCAGGATTCTGGCGATCGCGGCTGCTTGCCTCTCCCATTGCCGTTTTTCGCTGTTGAGCCTCTTCCGTCCCCGCTCCGTCAACATGTAATACTTTGCCCGCCTGTTATTCTCGGTCTCTTTCCACTCGCCTCGGATCAGCCCGTCTCGCTGCAGCCGCTGAATGGCCACAAACAGCGAACCCGCATTAACCCGGAACACGCCCTTGCTCATCTGTTCGATGCGGACGGCGATGCCATATCCATGCGTGGGCTCGAGCGCCACGGTTTTCAAAACCAGCATGTCCAGCGTGCCCTGCACAAGATCGCCAGGCTTATCTGCCATAAGTCGGCTCAGCTCCTCCTGATCGTCAGGATAAAGAATATACCGCTCATTCTGACTGTCAGTAGGAAGGGATATCCGATAACCGCATCGCGGGGCTCATGACGAGCATGTTCAAGGGTCCTCATCCGAGCGAAAAGATCAGTGAGCGGTATGGGATGTTCGGCGGCGAATTCCGCCAGCTGATACAGCATCGCTCCGGAGGCGGAGCCCAATCCATGGCGTACTCAAAAAGGAGGCCTCGACATTATGTCCCAGGATGTCCGAAACCTGAAGCGCGGGATGAGACATAGTGACGGTCCAGGAAACGTGGCCGGCTTCGTTTGAGCGCCATCGAATGACTCGAAACCAAGGACCTTGCCGGGCTATCAAACCTCATGGCAGTGGCATCGAAAATAGCAGTCGCGTCCAAGCGCTCGCCTTGGCGTAAGCAGGGCACACGCGGGTTTGTTCTTGTCGGCAATGCGAGCACAGTTTCCTTGGGCGCGAGCGAGTTGTCTTAGCCGTTTGCAGCAGGCCCTGAAGCGCTGCGCCTGCGCGGCCGCGCGCCTTGCCGCAAGCACACGGCGGCTGGCAGGGATTCCGGGCGCGAACCGCCGGACAGGTATCGCGGCACTTTGCCTTGGATTGGCTCTGCTCGGATGGCGAACGGAGGCACAGCAGCTTCCGGCTCAAGGGGCACAGCAGCAGAGCCAGGGGCGGGCGCAGCAGCAGGCCAAGAAAGCGCTGTTGCAGGGCAGAATCACGGCACGGCTGCGGGACTCGAAGGTACAGCTCGGCACGATTACGATCACTCTTTCTGGCGGCGAGCCGCAATTCGGTCTTGTCCAAGCCAAGACCGACGAAAACGGCCACTACGAAATTTCCGGCCTGCCCCCGGGTTCCTACGTGATTTCGATTGATGCCAGCGGATTCAAGCCGATACGGCAGCCGATTGTGCTGCGCGCAGGGCAGAGCGCGGTGCAGAATTTTGTCCTCGAGCTGAAGCCCGTCTCCGAGAAGGTGGTGGTCAAGGAATCCGCGCAGCCGGCGAAAAGCGTCTCCGCGCCTGCGGCGAGGATCAATCAATCGCAGCTCGTTACGCTGCCAACGCGAGAAGAACGAGTCCAGGAAGTGATTCCGCTGACGCCGGGGGTGATCTCCACACCGGAAGGGAAGCTGATTTTCAAAGGCGCCGACGAAACGCAAAGCCTGTTGCAGATCAATTCCGTGCGCGCCACGGATCCGGTGACGGGGAGCTTCTGGATTCCCATACCGAGCGCAGCGGTGGAGCAGTTCGAGGTATTTACGACGCCCTACGACGCCAGCCTGGGAAGTTTCTCCGGAGGGCTGACGTCGGTGGAGTCCCGGCCTCCCGCGGATAAGACGCAGGTATCGCTGACGCGGCTCGGCCTCACCATCATGGGCAAGAACGGACACATGGTGGGAATCGCATCAGCGAGCCCCTCCGTGGTTTTCGATACGCCAATCGTCAGGCACAAGTTGCTCTTTTCCGAGGTGTTTCAGTACGAAATGAAAAAGACGACGGTGGAAGGGCTGCCATGGCCGAACGACATTCGAAAAAGACAGGGATTCAATTCCTTTACAACACTCGAGGCGATTCTCGCGCCCAACCATCTGATCACCGTGACGGCAAACGTCTTCCCGAACCGCTATCAGCACATTGACATCAGTGCGCTGGTTCCGCAACCCGCGTCGAACGACCTCAACCAAAGCGGCGTTTCGGTGAGCCTCTCGGACAAATATCAACTCCGCTCGGGCGCGCTCTTTTCCGCGACCGCGGCCTACACCCGGCTGGATAGTGACGCGCATGGACAGGGAGACGAAGACATGCTGATTACTCCCGAAGGCTGGGGCGGCAACTACTTCAATCGGTGGTCGCGGCGCGGCAAGGAGGCACAGTTCTTTCCGAGATACGAGTTCACCAAGAGGCTTTGGGGAACGCACGCAATTCGTGCGGGCGGCGAGTACGACTGGCGGTCCTATTCGGGCACAACGGCATCGCATCCGATTCAAATTCTCAATGAAAACGCGTCTCTGGCGGAAGAGATCACGTTTTCGCCGTCGCACGTCCAAAAGGTATCGGATCAGTTGCTCGCGGCGTTCGTGCAGGATCAATGGGCCGTAGGTTCGCGCTGGAGTGTTGAGGCTGGCGCGCGAATCTCCACGGAGACCTTTGGATGGCCCGGTGCGATTGCGCCGCGAATCGGAGTGGCGTACTCCCCGGGGCGCGAGAGGAGAACAACGCTCCGGCTTGGCGGCGGAGTGTTTTATGGAGTTGTGCCGCTTCTCGCTCCATCCTTTGCAGACAATCCGCAGCGGACTATTACCCAGTTCGGCCCGCAAGCCCTCCCGGTTGCGCCCGCCATCCTCTATAAGAACGTTTTTGCCGGGCCGTTCGATCCTTTGCGGACTCCCGTGCTGCCCTCGCGACCGAGCACTTCGCCTCGAAATATCACCTGGAATGCCGGAATCGACGAGGAACTCCGGAAAGACACACTGCTACACATCGGCTATCTGGATAGCCACACAACCTATCTGTTTGTTGTCAATCCCTTTACCTCGAGCGTTGGGGACAATTCCTTTCTGGCGCTCGGCAACAACGGTTCTTCCCACTATCGGCAAGTGGAGGTGTCGCTCCGGTTTCAGCTTCGCAGGAGCGATCAGGTCAACGCCTCGTACATTTGGAGCCGGTCGCGCGGAGATCTCAACACGCTCTCCGGTCTTTACGTTCCATTTGCTCCGCCGGTGATCCGTCCGGATGTGTACGGCATCTTGCCCTCGGATGTCCCCGATCGCGTGGTGGCATGGGGAATCTTCTCGCTGCCATGGAAACTGACCTTCAGCCCGTTGGCGGACATTCACTCGGGCTATCCGTATTCGCCGATAGACGCTGAACAGGAATACGCAGGCATACCCAACTCGCTGCGCTTCCCGGCTTATTTTTCCCTGGACTTAAAGCTGTACCGCGCTTTTCGTTTGCCGTTTCTGAAGAAGCATCATCTGCGATTGGGGATTTACAGCTTAAATGTGACGAACCACGGAAATTTTATTTCCGTCTTCAACAACGTGGCTTCCCCGGCGTTCGGGCAATTCGCGGGATTCGTCTATCGAAGAGACGGAATGGTGATTGACTTGGTGGATTGACGCTTGCTTGCGTCGTTCGGGCGGTTCGAGGGCCGGGCATGCAGGCAAAACGGTAAGGGGCCGGCAAGGAGCTCTTGCCTGCTCGCCGGGAACCGGTCGCGTCAGGCAGGCTCGTGCACAACCGAGGCGGCCTCGTCGATCGCCGTTCCGAGCGAGGATTTGGCGCTAAGCGGGCGCAGCCCGCGGTAAAACTCCTTCAGGGGAACGTCCCAGCGGAGCGGGACTTGGCATGTGGCAATGGGCCGCGCAGGATTTCCTTGCGCAAGAGTGAGTGGCGGGAGCGAACGCGTGACAACGCTTCCTGCGGTCACAACGGAACCTCGTCCGATGGTGACGCGCGGAAGAATTGTGACGCCGGGGCCGATGTTCACATCATCCTCAATCCGCACGGAAAGGTAGCCGTCCAGCTCGTCGCGATTGGGCGGCAGCCCGTGGATATGGGCGAGAATCAGCGTGCGCACGCCGATTTGCACCCGGTCGCCTATCGAGATCCACTCCGGATGCGCGGTCTCGAAGATCACATCGAGTCCAATCCTCACATCTTTGCCGATTCGAACGCCGCGCCAGCGATGAAGGCGCACTCGCAGAGAGCTCGCGCCTGGCGCCGAACGCGCTACCGATTGTAGGAAGCGATTCCGCAAGGAAGCCAGGAGGCGCTCTCGCGACGCCGCTACATTGAGTTCATGGTCCGGTTTCATCGTGTCGGCCCTCGATTCACGAAAACAGGCGTTTCCGCGGATTCGTGCTTGCCATTCGTGCAGGCGCTGGCGATGTAACGGCAGAGCGGCCCGATGATGGTTAACTCCTCAGGCGCCAGGCCGTCGAAATCCACTTCGATGGAAAAAAACTGTTGTACGTCCGTGATCAGCTCAACGATCCCGAGCGAGTCGATGATGCCTTCCATGAGCAGGTCGAAATCGTAAGGAACGTCACGAGGCTCGAGACCTTTGGCGGCCAGAGCGGCCGACAGGCGGTCCAGAACCACGCCGCGGACTTCTTCAGGGGAAACAACCATCATGCTGAGGTCTCCAGGGAGCGAGCTAGGGCGTTACGGTCAATCTTGCCGTTTGCGTTCAGCGGCAATTCGGGCAGCACGCGAATCTCCCGCGGGACGGCGTACACCGGAAGCTGCCTTCTGAGCTTTTCGCGAATGGCGTGAGCATTCAGATTCGCGCCGGCCAGAAACGCGACAATGCCGGCCGGCCCGCTCGCGGTGAAGGGCCAGCCGATGGCTACCGCGGATTCCACGCCTGCTGCTTGGCGCAACGCAGCTTCCACTTCGCCGAGTTCGACACGGTGTCCGAGCACCTTCAACTGGTGATCCGTGCGCCCGAGATAACGCAAAGGCTCGTCTCCTACGGGCCTGCGCACGCGGTCGCCCGTGCGATAGTAAATTTCGTTCTTTCCGGGAGGGACTACGAACGCCGCAGCCGTCTTTTCCGCGTCGTGCCAGTACCCGAGACTGACTTGTGGGCCGCCCAGCAAGAGCTCGCCCGGGGCGCCCGGCGGCACCTCGCACAAACTTTCGTCGGCGATGTATGCGTGCATGCCCGGAAGCGGCCACCCAATGGGAACCAATCCCAATTCGCCGTCCGAAAGCAATTCCAGATTCCTGCAGGCAAACGCCGTGCAAGCAATGGTCAGCTCAGTGGGCCCGTAGAGATTTTCGACCGTGGAATTGGGCGCGGCCAGCGCCCACTGCCGCGCCAGCTCAAGGGAGAGCGGTTCGCCGCAGAACAGGCTGAGGCGAAGCGAAGGATAGCGTCCCGCCTTTAGCATCCCAAGCCGCTGCATGAACCCGCCCACTGAAGGCACGGAAAACCACACGCTCAAGCGCGCTTCATTGATGAACTGGCCCGGATGGATCAGCGCCTTTTGCGAGGGGCAACACAGACATGCGCCCCGCTCCCAGGCAACAAACATATCAAAGGCGGAAAGGTCAAACGTCAGGTCAAACGTTTGCGAAAGGCGATCGCGCTCTGTAATGCTGTACCGGCGAACCACGGAGTCCACGAAGTGCCGCACGTTGCTGTGCGAAACCATGACCCCCTTTGGCGTACCCGTGCTGCCCGACGTGAACAACAGGTAGGCAATCGAGTTTGCGGCAACAGGCCGCGGCGTGAGCGTGCGGCTTCCCGCGATGAGATCTGCGGCGAACAGAAATTTGTGTTGCGGCCAGCGCGCTGCAAATTCAGCGGCTGACCCATGCTCGGGCAAAATGATCAGCAGAGGCTCTTCTTTTCCGGTAAGGATCTCCGCGAGTTGCTGGGCCGACTCCCGATCGGCCACCAAGGCCCGGCATCCGGAGGCTTCGAGCATGAAGCGCGTCCGCGCCGGCGGAAATGTGCGATTCAGCGGTACGTATCCCCAGCCTGCAATCAGCGCCCCAAGCACGCCGGCAAATGAGGTCGCGGAACGATAAGCGAAGACGCCCAGCAACCGAGGATCACTCTGCGCGGCTTGTTCCACGGCGCGCGCAATCGCGGCAGCTCGGTCCTGCAGTTCCCGGTACGTCAAGACGGCCCCGCCCACCTCAAGCGCCGGGCGCTGCGGAAACTCTTCGCACGAACGCCAGAACCCCGAAGCCAGCGACGGCCACGTCGATCTTTCTTCCATTTGCTTTTGAACGGGCAGTCCGAATCAGGCGGCGGGTGATTGCGAATCTGTCGAAAAGGATTTGCTCAAGGCGGCCCTTCCTCCGCAAGGAATCAGCGGCGGAACGCCAGCTTTTTCCACTGCGCGCCGGAAGACGATCCCGCCTGTCAGCAGGTCGTTCTCCTCCGCGGGAATGTCCAAAATGTAGTGCGTGAAGCCGGCTCGGATGTACTTCGCGAGTTCTTCGGCGACTTCATCGAAGTTGCCCACAAGGTAAGGACAGAAGGTCTGGTAATTCTTGAAGGGCCAGAGCCAATAGATTGTCTCTTGCCCGCGGATCCCGTGTTCCACCGCGGAAAGCTGCTGATGCCACGCCGAATCGGAGATTTTCATCGCCACCCTGTGAGCAAGCTGGCCCTTGCGATCGCTGGGGAAACGCCGCCACGCTGCTTGCCATGCTTCTTCACGTTCCTGGCGGGCGATGATTCCGATGCGGATTCCGGCATTTTCGCTTGGCGCCGAGAGTTCATACTCCTCGCCCGGCTTTGGATACTCGATGGCAATGGCTTTGAGCAGCTTCGCGGCGCTGCTCCCCGCGCTCGACGAGCCGGAGAGAAAAATCCGCGGAGCCAGCTCAGCCGGCATCGGCGGATGGAGCACGAGGTCTTTCACTTCGTAATAGGCGCCCTCGAACGTGACGGGACCCTTCTGGCTGAGAAGCATCTGAATGATGTTCGTATATTCGAACAGCCGCTCGTATCGGCGGTCATGCGGTGTGTCATCGCAGAGCGCGGCGAGGTCCGTGCGGAAGCCGCCCGCGACCATGTTCAGGCAGATCCTGCGCTCGTAAAGAAAGGCCAGCGAAGAAATCATCTTGGCCACGGAGTACGGGTGCATGTAGACGGGCTGGACGGCAACAAGAGGTGCAAGGCGTTCCGTATTTTCCAGAACGACCTGAGTAACAAGCCAGGAATCCACCAGGCTGTTGTCGGTATAGACCAACATGCCTGTGCAGCCGGCTGCTTCGCTCCAGCGTGATACCCGGACCAGGTGTTCCCGGTATTCCGCGGGTGCAAAGCGAGAGGACTGCGGAGCGGTCGAATAGATGTGAACGATTCCATCCGCGTGCGACATGGGCACACCACACTTCCGAGCGTCATTTGCCGCTGGGACGGCTGCGTCAGGATGTCCCGCAAACCCCGGAGAGAAGGACAACCCGACGCGTATCGTAGCTGCCGACTCCGCCCGGATGCTACCGGGTTAATCCTTTAGGGCGAATCCTGTAGTCGCTGCATAGTTCTCAGCACACCGGCCGGATGACAGGTCCGCTCGCCGAGCCTGAGCTTGACGACGCGCAACCATTCGTCGGCAGTCGCAATGAGCGCTCCTTCGCCGCCGATCGCACCGACGGTTCCCGGCGGTTGATCGCAAGCGCAGCCCGTTTGCGCAACTTTCAGAATCTCTGCTTGTATCCCGCCGACATACGTTCGCGCGTGTCCCCAAGGTGAGCGGAACGGGCCGTAGTCGCATGCCCGAACAAGATTCCTGATTTGCCCTGCGCGTGCCCTCCAGTCGATCATTCCTTGGTTCGGTACCTGGCGACCGAAATACTGACGCGCACGCAGGTCCTGGGGAGCGAGTGGAATGCTCTCTGGGTCAGCCGCAGCCTGTTCAAGCAGCCTGAGCATCAGCCGAATGCCGATCCGGCTGCATTTCCCTGCGAGTGACAGAGCGGTGTCATCGGATTCGATCGCGAACATCGCTTGATCAACAATCGGTCCCGTATCGATGCCTGGATCCATCCGGTGAACCGTCACACCGTGCTCCCGTTCGCCGTTGTAAATCGCCCAGCTCACGGCGTTCAGCCCCGCGTAGCGCGGCAGAGGGCCGGGATGAAGATTGAATGCTCCGATGCGAGGAGCCTGAAGAACCTCGTCGCGGATTACGTGCAGGGAATGTGCGTTCAGCAAGATATCCACTTGCGCCTCGCGGATACGCCTTGCCGTCGCGCTATCTCTCACGAGTGCGGCGGGCCACAGCTCGATCCCACGCTTCCGGGCCGCCGACCACACCGCTCCTCCAGCCTGACCCTCGTGCGGCGGTGTTGCCATCACCGCCGCTATCTGGAACCGTGAGTCGTGGACCGCTTGCAAGAGTTGGACGCCTGCCGATTCTTCGGCGACGAGTAACACTCGCAATGGAAGCGGGAAAACCATCGTCGTTTGCCGAGGCACAGCCGGCAAAATTGGATGGCGGCATGCCAGAAAAAGGTGCGTTCCGAGCCAGAGCAAATCGAGTGTGCTCTCGATGAGTGCTGCACGCTCAGACGCACGGTTTTTTCGTGCCGGAAACGCAACTCGGCATCAAGGAAATAGCCGAGAAAGTGCGTGTAAAAGCAACTCGCAGCCGCAGCCTCCTGCGCGGCTTCCCGGATCACTTTCGGTGAAGTACATCATCCGCCTTTCGAGGTCGGAAAGCGGAGTACGGTCAATAGCCGCATGTTGGGCCGTTCGGCCGGCGCGAAAATCCTTTGCCTCCCTGGTGTTCATGGGAGCCTTCGGCTGCGCAGCAATCGCACCGTCGTGCAGGAAACTAGGAGCCTTTTCTGCGCGCTGCGTCTTCGATCTCCTTGACCTTTTCCTGCGCAAGAGCGCGATAAACACTGTTGACGGAAGCCGCCTGGACGAACGCTTCCTTGGCTTCGGCTGTTTTCTTCAGGTTCAGGAGAGCGAATCCCAGACGATACTGATTGCGGGCGTAGCTTGTGTCATTGGACTTGAGCAGCGGAGCGGCGGCGCGCAAATTGACTATGGCTTGCGCATTTTGTTTCTTCTGCATACTGACCTGACCCAGCGTGCTGAGCGCAAGCCCCTTCTGCAGCGTCTTTTCCGTGGCCCACTGCTCATCGGCAAGGCCGGCCGGCTTTTGGGCGGTTTCCAGATTGCTAAGAACTTTCCTGGCGTAGGCATCTGCTTTATCGAGTTGCTCGCCTTTTTCGCTGTAATAATCCGAAAGCAGGAGCAACATGCCGAGATTATTCGGATCCTTGGCGAGAAGGCTGTTGGCTACTTCCAGCATTTTGGGAGTGTTCTGGGCCTGCTGATAGGCCGTGGCGGCGACGCCGAGGGCTTGCGCGGCGTACGCGGGATCCGGAATGACGTCTGCCAGTTTTGTCAGGACGGCGGCGTAGCGCGATGCGTCCTTCTGCGGATACGAGCCGCTCATGACGACCTGGAGAACGTAGACGATACCGTCCTTGTTGGCCTCCAGGGTGTTCCTCTTCTGACCCTCCCAATCCTCGGGGCTCGTTCCCGCGGGAGGCGGCGCGGCCTTGAAGCGCTGCAAGATGTCCGCCGACTTCTCTCCGTAGGAAAGGACGCGTTCGGCATTGTGAGTTTCGCTGGCGGCGCGGATCATGTTGAGCGCGTTGGCGAAATTGTCTGGATCAACGGCGAACAACTTGTCGCCATAGTCGAAGACCTTGTCGTAGTTTTTCTGGCTGAGGTAATAGTCCACATAGAAACCGTCAGCGAGGATGGCCATATCGCCTTCTTTGCCGGCACCCGAGGCGAATTTGTCGATTGCCGCGAGTTTCTCCGCGGGACCGCTGGCTGCGGTGATCGCCGCGATGGCGTGATCCGCCTCCGAGCCAGCGGGAATCGGGACGGATTTGCCGATCTGCTGGCCACAGACCGGACCGGCGAAAATGCAACCAGCGACGACAAACACAACAAGGATTCGGCGGCACGCTGGGGCACACGTGGACGCTGCGACGCTCCAAATGGACTGCGGCATGGGGCACCTCCGGTTCGCCCCGGAGTGGGGCGCTACAGGGCAGAATGCGGGAATCTTAGTGCTGCCACGGAGGGGATGCAAACGGAATCACGGCGAGCACGCCCCGGCGCCGGCCGCTCGTCACGCGGCAGGCCAGCTCAGGGCCGGCGGTGATGCTGATGTTCTTCGGGGGCAGCGGCAATGCCCATTCGGCGAAGCTCTTCGGAATAATACTTGCGGTAGAGAACGTCCCATTCCTCGCTGCCTTCGAGGATTTCCTTTTTTTGCGAAGTGATGCGCTTGCGGACCTCCATGTCCGCCTTTTCTTCCTCGCGAAGAGTGGCGGTAAGAATGGAGACGACGTGCTGGCGAATGGTGTCGCGGTCGTCGAGAAATTCCACGTCGTCGCTCCCGACGAGCACTTCGGTGATCTGGTGCGAGAGGCGAACGATTTTTTCTCGGCTGATGCGCATTCCGTGCAGTGTCCTCGAATCGTTGCGCGAACCGGAAGACGCCCGCGCGAATTGCCGCCGGCTAGCGCAGAACCAGCTTGCGGTCCCGCGCCAGCTGCTGCTTCACTTTCTTGTACATCTCCTGATACGAGACGCCGAGCCGCCGCATGTCGTCCTGGCGCTCGATAAGAATCTGCCGGACTTCTTCATTGAGGCGATCCTCGACGGAGAGTTCCTCGAGCATGCGCTGCCGAACCCGCTGCGTGACGGCTTCGGCGGCCTTCGTTTCAATGTGCTCGCCTTCAATGAGGCGCTTCACCACTTCCGACGCCATGTGCGCTACGAAATCCCGCTGCAGAAGCATCCCTGTGCGTTCCCTTGACGGCTGGTGAAAGAAACGAGTGTACTGGCAGCGGCAATAAAGTGCAAGAAAGGCGGCGCCAACCTCGCTTCGCCCGGCTGCGGGGAAAAGGGGGCGTTTCGTTGACGGGCCGGGACGCTATCCTGTACGATGAATTGGTCGGGCGGTTAGCTCAGTTGGTTAGAGCGCCTGCCTTACAAGCAGGAGGCCGCAGGTTCGAGCCCTGCACTGCCCACCATTCTAGAGGCTCGAACCAAAGCTGGAAGTTGTCCGGAAGGAAGCACACTCCGGCGACCGAAGGTTCAAGCCGCGAAGTCGGGCCGGGCGGTCGCAACATTCGCGCTGCCAGTCGCTGCAAAGGTTTGGGGACGTAGTTCAGTTGGTTAGAACGCTGCCCTGTCACGGCAGAGGCCGCGGGTTCGAGTCCCGTCGTCCCCGCCATTCTCAAGAGCTTACCGAAAGTGCTCCATTTTTGCGGGAATACAAAAAGGCACCAGATAGATACAGGAAAATAGAATTTGTCCAAGCAAAGCTGACGTTTCCCGCATTTTTTTCTGGGAACAAGAGCGCGATTACTCTCTCCTGCGCGGTGCTGCGCTTGACTGCCTGTATGTACGTCCCGAGCTTCACACGAATCGTCGAGCGGCGCAGCAGCTCCTGCACAATTTTAAGTCGCGTCTGACAACCTGAATTTCACTTGTCAATGACACGTGGAACCGGATAGCGTTGTGCCACGCGGATGATGCCGAGGCACGAACCGTAGCCCAGCACATCCGCGCCTGTCTCAGAGCCACCGTGGGATGACCAATGGCAACCGATCCGGAACTGCAAGAGAAGAATTCTCTACAAAACCGGCACCCGCACTTCGAGCCCGCTCGGCACGCCGACTCCGCCGATGCAGCCACGCAAGTGGTCCAGCTCGCAACCGGCTACTGGTTTTCGCGCTGCTTGCAAGTCGTGGCGGAAATCGGTGTTGCCGACGCGTTGTCCGACGCGCCGCGCCCGGCGGCAGATCTGGCGCAGGCCGTCGGCGCCGACCCCGATTCACTCCACCGCGTGCTGCGTCTGCTGAGTTCGCAGGGCGTGTTCGCTGTCGCAGAAGGCGGCTACTCCCATACGCCGCTTTCACGCATGCTCCGCAGCGATCATCCGCATTCCCTTCGCTCCTACGTGCGCTTGGTTGGCAGTCCGCTTTTCTGGGACAGCTACGCCGAAATCGAACACGTCATCCGCACCGGACAAACCGGTGTAAGCAAAATTGAGCCGCGCGGCGTCTTCGCCTACTTCAACGATCATCCCGCCATTATTGAACTCTTCAACGATGCGATGCGGGGAAAGGCCGAAAGCGCCATCGGTCCGGTACTTGCCGCCTACGATTTCTCCGGCTTCCGGACCGTCGCCGATATCGGCGGAGGTCTCGGTCACCTGTTAAAAGCCATCCTCCGAACCGCGCCGCAGACGCGCGGTATTTTGTTCGACCTGCCGCACGTCGTCGCGCAAGTTGCTCCCGCTGACCGCCTCGAGCTTCAGGGCGGCGATTTCTTCCGCGGCCCCCTTCCGCCATCTGACTGCTACGTCCTGATGGAAGTTCTCCACGACTGGAGCGATGCGCAGTGCATTGCCATCTTGCGACAGGTCCGTGCCGCGGCGCTGACGCATGCCAAATTGCTGGTCGTAGAAACCGTGCTACCGCCGGACAATCGCCCGCATTTCGCGCATCATCTCGACATCAACATGATGGTCCTCACCGGCGGCCGCGAGCGCACACCCGACGAGTTCGCGCGGCTCTTTGCTGAGAGCGGCTTTCAGCGGACACGCGTGATTCCCACCTGCGGCGTGTACGCCATCGTCGAGGCCGCCACAGCTTGAAACATTGCTCTGCCCGCGTTTTAGCTCAGCGGCAGAGCATCCGGCGTGGCATTTGCTAGAGACGTTCGCCCGGTGTTAGCGCACCACAAGCGATTTTCAGTTGAAGTTTCGGCTCTGCGCCCGGCAAAGAGGCCCAGTCTGAGGTTTCTGAAGGACACCGAGGGCCGATTGGCGGTGACTACTTTAGGAAGTCGAGGAGGGTGGGGAGGTTGAGGACGCGTGCAGTGGCGCTGAGGACGGACTGGTTGGCGACCTGCGCCTGGACGAGGTCGGAGGCGGCCTTGGCGGGGTCGGCGCCCACGAGCGAGTTTTCCTGGGAGCTGAGGTTGAGCTTGTCCTGATTGAGAAAATTTTCGCTGAGATCGATCTGGTTGAGCGCGTTGCCGAAGAAAACGCGCTGGGTGCTGATGGTGCTGAGCGCGTCCTGGACCTGTGAGACAGCGGCAGCAATGTTCGCGCCGCTTTGGAGAGAGGTGTAGAGGTTTTCGAGAGCGCCGAAGACGCTGCCGGAAGCGTTGAGGAAGAGCTGGTCGCCCGGGACGTTGCCGCCGATGGAATTGCCGTTCGAGAGTTCCACGGAAGTGGTGCCGGCGTTGCCGTTGTAAGTAACGGTGTTGCCGTTTTGCGTGAAGGGCTGCGTGGAGACGGCGGTTCCCGCGAAGAGGTAGGCGCCCTGATACGTGGTGTTGGCGAGGCTGAGGATCTGGGAGATGAGGCCCTGCACTTCGCCGGCGATCGCCTGGCGGTCCGAGGCGTTGAGCGTGCCGGTGGCCCCCTCGGTGCCGAGAGTAACAGCGCGAGTGAGGGCCGTGACGACGTTGCTCATCGCCGAGTCGGCAACCTGAAATTTGGATTGGAGCGCGCTGATGTTTTGGAGGAATTGCGCGTCCTGAGACGACTGATCGTGATTGCCCACCAGGGCGGCGACGGCGGCGGGATTATCGGAGAGCTGATTGACGGCGCGGCCGGAAGCGAGCTGCTGAGTGGCGGCGTTCTGGTTTTGCTCGCTTTGAGAGATCGCGGCCAGAAGATCGGGGAGAAGATTGGGATTGAGGCGGATGGACATTAGAGTTGCACCTCACGGGAACGCACACACCCGGGCACGCCAGGGAACGCGCTAAGACTCGCCGCTGCGGAAAAAGGCCGGAGGAGAGGATCGCTGGACATTAGCTCACCATATTGATGGTGGTCTGGAGGAGAGAGTTGATGACGGAAGAGACCTGCGCGGAGGCCTGATAGGCGTTCTGGAAGCGGATGAGATTGGCGGCTTCTTCGTTGATATCCACGTTGGAGACGCCGCCTTGCAGGTCCTGAATCTGCTGGAGGACGAGGCTGCCGGATTGCTGGTTGGCTTGCGCCGCGGAAACATCGTTGCCGAGATTGAACACAAGGCCGGAGTAGAAATTGAGTGGCGTCTGGCCGCTGACGAAAGGCTGGTTCTGCAGCGCCAGAAGGGCGTTGGCATTGGCGTTGTCGCCGGGAGAGCCGTCCTGGCTGGCGGCGATTTTCGCGGGATCCGTAATGGAGACGGAAAGGGAGGCTGCCGCGCCGGCTCCGCCCGCGGGAGGAGGAACAAAGAAGTTGCCCCCCGCGGCGCCATTGAGATCGAATCCGGCGGCTTGCTGGGCATTGACGGCATTGGCGAGGCTGGAGGCGAGAGTGTCGAGTTCGGTTTGCAGCTTGGGGATTTCCTGATCGCGGATTTGCAGTTGACCCGCAAGCTGGCCGGCGGTGATCTTCGCGGTGATATCGGTGCCTTGCGAGAAGATGCTTTGAAAGCCGGCGGCGTTGGTTTGCGTGGAGAGCGAAAAGCTTTGGCCGGCGACGACAAGCGGAGCGCCGTTCGAGGTGGTGATGGTGAGGCTGCCGTTACCGGCGTTGATTTCGGAGATGTCAACGAGGTTCGAGAGCTGATTGAGGAGCTGCTGGCGCTGGTCCAGGAAAGCCCCGGCGTTCTGGCCGGAGGCTTGCGCCGCGGAGACTTGCGTGTTGACCGCGGCGATCTGCTGCGTGAGCGCGTTAATCTGAGAGACTGATTGCGTGACGGCAAGATCGGTGTTGCGCTGAAGCGTGCTCAATCGCGCAGCAGACTGGTTGAAGGCGCGGGCGAGATTCTGACCGGCGGTGATAACGGCCTGGCGCGAGTTCAGGTCGCTGGGATTCGCGGCGAGCTGGGAAATACTGTTGAAAAAGGCGGTGAGCGGCGCTTGCAGGCCGGTGCCGGCGGTCTCATTGAAAAGGGCCTGAATCTGCTGGCCGCCGCTGATGAACGCATTCAGCTGGCCTTGCTGCTGCGTTTCCTGGTTCACCCGGAGGTCGAGAATGGCATCGCGCAAACTGGTAACGTCCTCCAGCTTAACGCCGGTTCCAAAGAGGACGCCGCCGATGCTGACGGGGGGATTTTCGGCGAGATCGGCGCGCTGGCGCGAATAACCGGGCGTATTGACGTTCGCGATGTTGTTGCTGGTGACCTCGATGGCGCTCTGCTCGGTGAGCATGGATTGGAGCGCAATGTTCAGGCTGGCGGAGAGGCTGCCCATCTTAAATCCTTTCTCCAGCGACAACGTTTCTTGCGGAAACACCGGCGGCGCAAGCCGGATCGGAATAGGCGGCCGGGGCACGGTCCTGCGCGAGCGACTGATAGGACTGAAGCAATGCGGAGACGGTGCGGCGCGAGCGGCGCAGCAGGATTTGATGCGCGTCGTTGAGCCTTTTCACCGTTTCCTGGACGGATTGCAGCCGCTCGAGAGCTTCGCGCAATTTCTGGTGGTCCTGCTTTGCGGTGAGCGAATTCTCGGCCGGAGTGACGGCGAGATAAGCGGAGCAGCGGCGCTGCATTTGGTCGAGCGTGGAATCCACGGCGCGGATTTGCGAGCAGAGGCGGTCTTGCTCCGCGATGCGCCGTTCCAGGCCGGACACATCGAAGCGAGCGACGTCGAGGCGCGCGGCGGCAAAAGTCTCGGCGAGAGAGGCGAGCAGAGTGATGCGCTGCTCGATGAGCTGGAGGAGGTCGGTGGCGGCAGTGCTCACGATTCAGGCTCGCTCGTCGAGTTGGTGGCTGGGTTCGTTATCGGCATCCAGCGGAGGCATGGGTCCGGGTGATGGTTGCGGCGCGGGCGGCTTTTCCCGCTTGCCGCGAGACGAGTCGTCGAAGGTTTTCTCCTGATTCGGGGAAAGCGGCTCGATGCGCGATGGGCTGAATCCGGCCATGAGCACTCTCCAGCATCAGGCGTGACCGTTGAACTTGCGGTGTTCGGCGATCATCGCGTCGGCGACTTTTTCGCTGTCGGGGCGGAAGTTGCCGGTTTGCACCTGTTGCTGAAGCGCGCTGACGCGATCGGCGCGGACCTCGGGCACATGGGCAAGCTGGCTCGCGAGATTCCGCACCTCTCCGTGTTTGCCGGAAAGGCTGACGGTATCTTCGGCGCCTTGCGCGGAAACGTCCCTGGCGCTGGACGGACCTTTGGGCGCCGCGCCGCTGCGTGCGTCCTTGACGCGCTCCGGCTGAGAATCGCCGGGAAATTGAATCGTCGAATCGATCTTCATAGCCAAGACCCCTGAAAAAATCGGCGCCGCCCCGATCCGTGCGGCTTCCCTTCGCTAAGTCCCTCTCGGCACGGTTGCCTGCCCCGGAAGAAGCCCGGCCTCCGGAAGATCCGAAAGCACACCGGGAAAATCAGAGCGCTTGACGTGCCTATCGGCCGATTCTCGGAAAACTTTAATCAGTGCGAAGCACGCATCGCACTGACGAGAGAGATATCGGCAGGGAAAGGGGAAGCTTTATGGAGATTTGCCGGTGTGGGCCGGATTCCCGTTTTGGGAACGATGCCGAAGGCGGCGCCTTCGTACCGCGGTGCGCCGTCGGCGCTCCATCTAGGCTGCCTCGGACCCCGACACGGAGCGTTCCGGAGCGGAGATGAGGGGCGCGAGGTGATGAAAGAGGATTCGCCCGAGACCGAGGCCTCCGGCGTTGGCGACCGCCTGGGACATGGCCCGGATGCCCCAGTCATCGAGAGTGTCGTGCGCGGGGTCGCTCGAGTCATCGTCACCGTCCTCCGCTGAGCCGATCGTGGATTTCATGGATTTCCAGAGATTGGTGATCAGGAGCGATTCAAATTCGGCCGTGGCGTGGCGGAGCTTTTGCGCACGCGGCGACGTGCCCGGGGAGTCCGCCTTCTGAGTCTGGCGCGAAGTTAGTGAGGCGGCTGATGCGTTCGGCGGCAGCATGGCCTGTGCCCAGGCTGCGCCGCCAGGGGTGCCCGTGCTACTGGAAGCCATTAGAGGACCTCGAGCTCGGCGTTGAGGGCGCCGGCGGCTTTGATGGCTTGGAGGATGGCGACAACATCGCGGGCGGTCGCGCCAATGGTTTGCAATCCGCGAATGAGTTCTTCGACGGTGGCGCCTTCCTTTAGCTGAACAACCTGGAGCGGATTTTCCTGAGCCTGAACTTGCGTTTCGGGAACGACCGTCGTCTGGCCGGATTTGGAGAACGGTGGCGGCTGAGAGACCTGGAACTGGGTGGTGACCTGAATCGAGAGATTGCCGTGGAGGATCGAGCAGGCGCTGATGGTGACGTTGCCGCCCATCACGACCGTGCCGGTGCGCTCATTGACGACCACGCGCGCGGCGGGCTTGGTGTGGATGGTGAGGTCGTCGATGCGTGCCATGAGAGTTGGCACGTCGGACGCAACGGACTTGACGTCGGGAATTTCGATCCGGCGACTGTCCACGACGCGCGCGGCCGCGCCGCCAAGCTCCCGGTTGATCGCTGTGGCAACTTCGCGCGCGGTATCGAAATCGGCGTCGCGAAGGAGCAGCGAGAGCGAGTTCATGCTGGCAAGGTCAACAGAAGCGTCGCGCTCGACCAGGGCGCCCAGGGGAATGCGGCCGACATTCGGCTGATTGACGACTTTGGCGTTGGCGGCCGATCCGGCGCTATACCCTCCGATGACCAGCGAGCCTTGGGCGACGGCATAAACCTGATTGTCCGGCGCGCGCAGCGGGGTGATGAGCAGCGTGCCGCCGGCGAGGCTCTTGGCGTCACCGATCGAGGAGACCGTGACGTCGAGCCTCGTGCCAGGACGAGCGAATGGCGGCAAATTGGCCGTGACAAAGACGGCGGCGATGTTGCGGACCTGAATCGTCAGGACTTGGCTCGACACGTTGACGCCCATGCGCTGCAGCATGTTGGCGAGCGTTTGGACGCTGAAGAAGGTTTGCTGTTTGTCCCCGGTCCCGTTGAGGCCGACGACGAGGCCGTAGCCGATGAGCAGGTTGTCCCGGATGCCTTCGATCGTGGTGATGTCTTTGAGGCGCGCGATGTGGGGCGCAGGAGCAGCGGGTTGTTCATCGGGGAAAGCAGAAGGGCAGGCGAGCGCGGTGGCGAGCGTGGCAGCCAGGCAGCCGAAGAGAGCGGAACCACCGGTCAGAGCGCTGAGGATACGAAGGGTGCGAATGGGCATCGGAGGCGTCCTTAGAACGAGAAAAGTTTCAGGAGAAGGCGCACGACGAAATTCGGTTGGCGAGTGGCATCGGCGACGGCGCCCTTGCCTTTGATTTCGACTTCGAGCTGGGAGATGGCCGTCGAGGCGACGGAATTATCGGGAGCGAGATCGCCTGGCCGGACCAGACCGCGGAGGAAAACCGTCTGTCGGTCATTGCCAACGGTAATGTCGCGCGCGGCTTGGATCACGAGAACGCCATTGGGAAGAGTTTCGAGCACTTGCGCGGCAAGGTTGAGGGACACGTTCGAGCTCATCGTGGATTGGCCTTTGCCGTCAAGGCTGGTGGCGGAATTGGCGTTGAAGAGATTCTGCAAGCGGTTGCGCGCGCCAATCTGGCCGAGCAGGCCGGTGACCGCGGAGTTGGTGGAGAATTTTCGCGATTGATTGTTTTCGCCGGCGGTCGCGGCGGAGAAATTGTCCACGAGGTGGATGATGACAAGGTCGCCGGGATTGCGCGCTTTGTAGTCGGCCGCAAGAACGGCGACAGGCGAAGAGGGAACCCACAGGCTGCCGGTGCTTGAGGGCTCGGGAAGATTCATGGAGCGGACGCGCTGCAGATAAGCGTCGAGCGAGGCCGAAGGTTCGGGGGGTTTTGGCTTTTTGTCGCGAGCAGCGAAAACCGCGGGCATGAAAAAAAGCCAGGCAAGACATGCGGCGGAGATGCAGCGAGGGAGGTTAGAACGAGGCATCGAGGTATCCGGGGGCGACAACGCGAGCTTGCAGCGTGGCGCCAGTGGCTGGGATGTGAACGCGAACGGTATCGCCGAGATGGCCGCGCTGAAGCGGCTTCACCAGAAGCAGAATCTCCGAGTCGCGGGAGTGAAGATGAAGATGAGCAGGACGCCCGGCTTGGATGAAAACGGGACCTGCGCTTTGCGGATTCACGGACCTGGCGACGACCGGCCGCTGCGCAGCGACGCGCGGAGGCGCACCGGAATCGGTCAGGCGCGCGGTGGCGAAAAAGGGGACGACGGAAGGAACGGCTCTGGGCCACAGGCGAAAGCGCACGCGGCGCAGGGCTCGGTCATAGTTGACTGCGGTGACTTCGAGTTGCGGGTCAGCGGACGGAACGGCGATTTGCGCGGACATTTCGAGCGTGGAAAAGTCAATCGAGGAGGAGTCGAGGCGGGGATTGTTCTGGAGCGAGACGCGAATGGCGCGCAGCACGTCAGCGCGGGTGATCCAGCGAGAGGCGGCACGAGCAGCGGGCGAAAAGAACAGCACGAAAATGACCAGAGAGAGCACGCAGACGGAAAAGGAGCCGAAAGCAGAGGAGCGGCGGCTGGCGTTCAGGGGGAACGAGAGCGTCGCGAGACGCTTCCGGGCAATGGAAACGCCTGGCGCGGAGCAGCGCCGGCCAGCTCCGAGCGAGAGCTTCATTTCCGCGGTGGCGTGAAGTTCCGTCGTGGCGATCATGGTTTCCCGTCAGCGATTGCGCATCAGGTCGTGAGGCCGTTGATGGTCTGGAACATCTGATCCGCGGCGTGGACCACGCGGGAATTGGCTTCGTAGGAGCGCTGCGCCAGGATCATCTGGATGAATTCGCCGACCACATCCACATTGGAGTTTTCGAGGAAGCCCTGCTGCAGCGTGCCGAGACCCTCCGCGCCGCCGGGTACGCCCACGATGGGATTGCCCGAAGCGGTGGTCTCGAGGAAATAGTTGTTGCCGGCGCTGCTGAGTCCGCCGGGATTGGCGAACGTGGCCAGCTGCAGGGAGCCAACCTGTTGCGCTTGCTGCTGGCCGGGAAGTTGAACGCTGACGGTGCCGTCCGAGCCGATGGTGATGTTCGTGGCGCTCGGCGGAATCGTAATGGCCGGTTGAAGCTGGTTGCCCTGCGCGTCAACGATGATGCCGGTTTGATCCAGATGAAATTCGCCGGAGCGCGTGTAGGCGATCTCCCCGCTCGGCAACTGAATCTGGAAGAATCCCTGGCCTTGAATGGCGAGATCGAGCGGATTGCCAGTCTGATTCAAATCGCCCTGTTGCCCGATGATTTCCGTTGCGGCCGAGCGCGCGCCCAGTCCAATCTGGAGGCCGGTTGGATACGTGGTCTGCTGGGTCGCGGCCGCGCCGGGCGCAACGATGCTCTGGTAAATCAGGTCCTGAAACTGGACGCGACGCCGGCGGAAGCCGGATGTGTTGGCGTTGGCCAGATTGTTGGCGATGTTGTCGAGGTTGGTTTGCTGTGTCTCCATACCGCTGGCAGCGGTGTACATAGCGCGGTCCATTTCCATCTTCTCCTGGATTTACACGCGGGCGATATCCTGCGCCGCGGTCTTATTGAAATCGTTGTTAAAGATGGAAAGCGCTCGCTCCATCATTTGAGCCGTGCGCTGGAGGTCGATCAGCGCAACCGTGGTGCGGACAGGGTCGCTGTTGGAAGATTCGAGCGCGCCCTGGCGCACAGTGATATTGGCTGCGGGTTTGCCGGAGTTGGGCGGAGCGATGAAGTACGAGTTGCCTTCCTGCGCCAGGGGCGTTCCAGCGGGAAAGTCTTCGATGCGCAGCTTGGCCACTAAAGCGCCATCAACCGAGAGGGAACCATCGGCGCTGACGCTGATTTGCCCGGAGGGAACCTGGATCGGCTGCATGCGGCCGCCGGGCTGCTGGCTCAGAACCTTGTCGCCTTGCTGGGTGATGAGATTGCGGTTGCTATCGAGATGAAAGTTGCCGTCGCGCGTATAGCGCAGGCCGTTTTTCGTTTGCACGGCGAAGAAGCCGGCCCCTTCGATGGCGAAATCGGTGTCGCTCCCGGTGGGTGTGACCGTGCCCTGGGAAAGATCGAGATGCGAGCCGCCGAGCACTCCGTACTGGTTCACCGCTTGATTGATCGGCGTGGTGAGCGACGGCTGAAGCCAGGCGGCAAACGAACGATAAAACTCGCGCTGTGCCTTGAACCCCGCGGTGCTCGCGTTCGCGAGATTGTTGGCGACAACGTCGAGCGCATCCAGGCGCGCGGCGAAGCCGGCAAAGCTCGAATAAAAGCCGCTGTCCACGGAGCACCTCCGCTCAAGGAGTAGCATGCGAGTGGCCAAATCAGACGCCTGTAACCACCGCGAAATCAGCCCCAAAATGGCAGTTCGAAGCCGTGCGCTGGCTCTCGTGCGGCGGAATTTGCCGGAGAGAAACACGAGAGGCGGCAAAGTTTGCCGGGCAATGCCGGGGCGCGGTTACAGCAGCACGCAACGGAAATGCGCGCCTCAAGCCCGGAGTTTGCGGTCCTCAGGAAGGCGCAAGAACGCTTCCATCGGCGGCATGCGCTACCGCATGCCACCCTTATTGCGAGTTCGGAGAGGCAGCGCCCGTCGCCGCGGCGAGACCGAGTTGCACGAGAGGCAAGAGATGAATGTACTCGGTTTGAAGCATTTCCATGATGGAAGCGCGATCGGCTTCCGCGAGAAGCGGAAGACACTTTTGCAGAAACGGCGGATCGGCCGGCGGGTGCTGGTCGGCGATCGCGTGAGGACTGGACGCAGCGTCGGCCGGGGCCGCGGGTTCCTCCGAGGCGGAGGCAACCAATTCCTCTTGCGTCTGCAGGAACTGGTCCGCGGCGGCGACGATGCCGACCAGGTAAGGGTCGTGTTGCGCCCTCTCGGGAGCGTGATGGCTCTCGAAAACGTCGATGAATGAGGGCATGAAGTTCCAGGCAACGGCCATGTGACGTCCGGTCTTGCAATGGTCCATGCCGAAGTAGTCGCGCTCGAGTTCCGGATTGTCCACCCAGCCCGCTCGAGGCCCTTCGCGCCCTTTGGCAGCCTCTTCAGCGACAAGCATCCACATCGGGAGCTGCCCGATGTCATGGAGCAAACCTCCGAGATAGGCTTGTTCTTTCTCGAAGTAGTCCACCTGGCGGGCAATCCGTTCGCTGAGGAGCGCGGAAAGAAAACTGTGCTGCCAGAAACCCATGAGTTGGTCTTTGGGAAGATACTTGCCGGCGAACTGCATCACCGAACACGTAAGGACGAGCGTGCGAAGGCGCTCCGTGCCCAAAAGAATGGCGGCTTGCTCGATGCTGAGGACGCGGCGCCGCAGTCCGAACAGCGCGGAGTTGCACAGACGCAGCACCTGAGCGCTCAGGCTCGGATCGGTACGAATGACATTGCCGACTTTTTTCAAATCCACCGCTTGTTTGTTGAGCAGGGCAGTCAGGTCGAGAACATAGTGCGGCAGCGTGGGAAGCCCCTGGCTGAGAATGGCCATCAGCCGCTTTTTCCGCCGTTCGAGAGCCTCCTCGGCGAAGGGAGAAGATGAGCGCGGAGCTGGCGGATTCATCGTGCGCAGGGAATGGGTCATAACGTGTGATTGGCGCCCGGGACGCCATCCTTTCGTGTATCGGCGGAGGCAGGAAAAGCTTTAGCGGGAAAAAGAGGCTCTGTCGGCGCGGGCGAAGCCGGCGCGAGGCGAAACAGCAGATCGCGAGTCACGTGCCTGCAATGGAAGCGCACCCAGATGTGACTAGTGACGCGCGCAATCGCAATTTTCCCGGCGCTCAGCGCGTCGGAATAGCTGCCAACAATGCGCGCCATTTCAACGGGATCGCGCACGGTATCGAAGCAGGGTTCCCCGGCCGCGCAGTGGCGCCGGATGCGCGCAAGTTCGCGGTCGATGGCTGGCTCGGATGCGACACAGGCGACAACCCGGCAGCCTAGCATTTGCTCGACAGCGTAGAGCGTCGTGTGGTCCAGACGGTCGGCAAACGCCAGATGCAGGGTGCCATTCGCGTTGTTTGCATGTGCGGGGAAGGCGCGAGCCGATTCCAGGAGCTGTAGCGGCAGAATGCTGGATTGCGCCGGCGCCGGTGGCTGGCGCTCGAGCGGGTAAACGGGGCAGCCCCATTGCTGCGCAAGAGCGGCTGTGAGCTGTTGGTCCGTGACGTCGCCCGCTTTGCGCAGCCAGTCTCCCAGCCGGCCCCGGCCAATTTCACGCTGCAGGCGAAGCGCTTCACGGAGGCGGTCCGGAGGCAGCACACCGTTTCGGACGAGCAGCAGGCCCAGCGGAATGCGGTAACTCCGCGGCTTATCCGCGACCGGCACCGTAAGCAGCGCGTGCAGGCGGCGAACAAGCGCCGGCTGGAGGCAGGCCGCGCTGCAATACCGGCGAGATTCGAACTCGAGAGCCAACGACGCGCGAACCCAGCCAGGCCAGAAACGCTTGCGGCGCGGGCAGGACTCCCCGGCGCAACGCAGGACCAGACGCTCCCGCCAGCGCGCTCCACGCGCCATCCAGCGCGTATTCTCTCCTTCGGCTTTGGACGGAACCATCCAACTGGCGCTGCTCATCCCGCGATCTCCATCAGAGACGTAACACTTCGGCGCGCTGCGATGGGGTAGCCACCTCGGAAACGCGCAATCCAAAATTGCCGTCAACCACGACGACCTCTCCCCGGGCAATCAGACGCCCGGCGACCAGGAGGTCAACGGGTTCGTTGACGATCTGATCGAGCTCGACCACGGCGCCAGGCATCAGGCCGAAGATGTCGCGCAGAAGCATTTCTCTCGCCCCAAACCGGATCGTGGCTTCAAGTTCGACATCGAGAAGCAGGTCAATGTTTTGCGGGAGCGCCGCTGTCGCCTTCGCAAGCGACAGGTCAGCCTGCGCGTCTGGAGAGGAAGTGGCCGTAGAAGCGGAATCCGGCGGAGCCGAAGGTGCGGAGACCCCAGCGGAAACGGCAGCAGGCGCTCCCGCGGCGGCTCCGAGCGAATCGCAGAGTTGTTGATCCACCTGAAGCTGCAGGAGGCTTTGGCCGATGGCGCCGCCCGAAAGGTTGATTTCCGTTGCGCCAGCCGGTACGAAGGACCCGCCGGGCGTGGCCTGGACGTTGAGTTGAATTTCGCTGCCGGCGCGCGCCTTCCATGCCGAAGCAACGCTGGCCGCCACCCGGCGAAAAAATTCAGCGAAGGCGTCGCGATGGTCGCCGGTGCTCTCGGTATCGCCCGGCCGGAGCTCGGGTAGCTGCGCGAGACGCCCGGCGACAACGGGCGCAGCGGAGAAGCGCACTTGGCCCTTCAAGCCGCCCTCGAGGAGAATCCGGACAGGCACCGCCTCGGAAGCTGGCGGAGCGGCTGAGGGACTCAGAACCGCGAATGCATCGGTCACGCCGAGACCGGAAAGAACGGCGACGATGCTCTCCTTCCAGATCGTGAAGAATGCGTTCAGGTTCGAAGACTCGGTCATCGAGGATTTCCTTGTTCTTCCCGCAAATGTTGTGAAGGAGACGCGCCGCGCGGCGGAGCGCCGGCCAGAGACCGGAAACGCTGGCGGCAGGCCTCGGAGGCAAACGCGACGGCTCTCGCGCGCGGGTTGCGGAACGCGACCAAAAGCCGGTTCATGCGGAATCTCCCCGGGAGTCGCGCGAAGGCGCGTGAGCCGAATTCGGTCCCAGGCGGTGCAGTTGTGAGCGCAGGCGTATCAGCGCGGCGGTGTGAATCTGCGAGACGCGCGATTCGCCGATGCCCAGAATGATGCCCACTTCCTTCATGGTGAGCTCCTCCAGGTAATAGAGGCCAAGCACCTGGCGCTCCTTTTCGTCCAGGGATTCAATGGCTCGCGCAAGAAGCGCGCGAACCTCGGAGCGAAAGGCCAAATGGAAAGGATCCTCGTCTGGCCGCGTGGCTATCGCGGCTTGGGTATCTTCTCCGGTGCCGTCCTCCGCCGGCCCCTGAAGGCTGCCGAGGTCCAGTCCGCGCAAATCGCCGAGCAACTGGTGAAATTCCTGCAGGGGGATACCCAGACGCCCGGCGATTTCCGATTCGGTGGGAGCGCGGCCCAGTTCGGAAGAGAGTTCCCGGTTGGCGTCCTCGATGCGGCGCGCCTGGCGGCGCAGATTGCGCGGGCTCCAGTCCATTTGACGAAGGCTGTCGAGGATGGCCCCGCGAATCCGGAAGCGCGCGTACGACTTGAGTTGCACATTCTTGGAGGGATCGAATTTGTCAACGGCGTCAATTAAGCCCAGGATGCCGGCGTGCACGAGATCATCGAACGGAACATGCGAGGGCAAGCGGTCGTGAATCCGCCGGGCGATATAGCGGACCTCGGGGAGATTCTCGGTCAGCAGGCGCTGCCGCTCGGCCGCGTCAAGCGGGGCAATGGCCGTGGATTTGCTCTCAGAACTCATGCGGCATCACTCCGCAGGGAAACCTGCCGCGCGGAGCGTCTCATCGGACCACTCCCAGCGACTGCACCGTGATGGTGGGCGGAATTTCGGCGGGCGAAAGAATGACGATGCGCGGCAGAAACGGTTCGAGCAGGCGGCGCAAATGGAATCGCACGGGACTGTTGCAGAGCAGGACCGTCGAGCTGAGCGCGACGCGATCGCCGACAAGCTTTTGCAGGCTCTCGAGGATGTGGCGGAGCGGCACAATGGCCGTGCCCGGCGAGCGCTCCCCCGCGGCTTGCGGCTCGAGTTGCCGCTGAAATTCGGATTCGATGCCTGGATCGAGCGTAAGAACCTTGAGCTTCCGGTCGTCGCTCAAGAGCGGCTGGACCAGGGAACGGCCGAGCGCCTGGCGCGCCGCTTCGACCAAAGCCACCTGGCTCTTGTTCACCGGAGCCGTATCCAGCAGCGCTTCCAGGATGGTCGTGAGATCGCGGATCGAGACTTGCTCCCGCAAAAGCTGCTGAAGGACCTTCTGTACTTCGCCGAGCGTCAGGAGGCGCGGAACCAGTTCCTCGACGAGTTTCGGTTGCGATTCCGCCAGAGCGTCCAGCAGGCGCTTGGTCTCCTGCCGCGTGAGCAGTTCATGCGCGTACTGCCGGACGATCTCGGCGAGATGCGTGGCCAGCACGGACGTCTGGTCAACCACCGCATAGCCGTTCGCAAGCGCTTGTTCCTGCAGGCCGGGAACAATCCACATCGCGGCTGCGCCAAAGGCCGGTTCGTTCGTGGCGATGCCTTCGAGGGCCGGCGCGGAAGGTTCCGAACTGATGGCGAGCATGCGATCCGGCTGCATTTCCCAGCGAGCCAGCTCGACTCCGCGGATCAGAACGACGTATTCGCGCGGGCGCAGCTTGAGGTTATCCGTGATGTGCACCGAGGGCACCAGGAATCCGAGCTGCAGCGCAAGGTGGCGCCGAAGCGCGCGAATGCGCTGGAGCAGTTGCCCCCCTTGCGCCTGGTCCACGAGCGCCACCAGGCCGTAGCCCACCTCGAGGCTGATTTCATCGAGCTTCAGCAACGCTTCGATCTGCTGCTGCGGATCGGGTTTCTTTTTGTCGGAAACCACTTCCGCGGCTTTGATTTCCGCCGCGCCGCGCTGCGGAGCGCGGGAAGCCAGGTATGCGGTCATCGCCGCGATGAGAAAAAACGAAAGTTTCGGCAGCCCGGGAATCAGCGCCAGCAGAAACATCACGCCGGCCGCGATGCGCAGCGGCATCTTGCGGGTGAAGAGCTGCCGCGCGAAGTCCACTCCCACCGTTTCCCCGCTGGACGTGCGGGTGACCACGATGCCGCCGGCCACGGAAACCAGGAGCGAAGGGATCAGCGTCACCAGGCCGTCGCCGACGGTCAGCACCGTGTAGGTCTTGGCCGCTTGCGCAAGCGGAATATTGAGTTGAAACACGCCGATGAGAAAGCCGGCAACGATGTTTATGGCCGTAATCAGAATCGTCGCCAGCGCATCTCGCTGGCTGAAGCGGGCGGCGCCATCCATCGCTCCGTAAAACTCGGCTTCCTTGGCGATTTGTTCGCGGCGCGCGCGGGCTTGTGTCTCGTCGATGAGGCCCGCGTTCATCTCGGCGTCGACGGCCATCTGCTTCCCCGGCAGCGCATCCAGAGTGAAGCGCGCGGCCACCTCGGCGGTTCGCACCGCGCCGTGATTGATGACCAGATACTGGATGGCGATTAGCGCGAGAAAAATGACGAAGCCCACCACGTAGTTGCCGCCAACAACGAATTGTCCGAAGGCCTCGATGACATGGCCCGCCGCCGAGGCGCCTTCATTTCCATGGAGAAGGATGCGCCGGCTGCTGGCAATATTGAGCGAAATGCGGAACAGCGTGAGAAACAGCAGCAGCGTCGGAAAGACCGAGAATTGCACCGGTTTGAGGATGTAAAGCGCCGAGAGGAGAACGACGACGCCAAGCGTAATGCTGAGGGCCAGAAAAATGTCGAGCACGATGGCCGGCACCGGCACCAGCATGACGAAAATCGTGGCGACCGTGGCGACCGGAACGACCCACTCGGCGCGGGATGCGGGCTTCTGGAGCTGGAGCTCGGCTGCCATTTCTCAGATCGCTCCCGGATGCGCGGCCTGCGTGCCGGCCGCCGCGGTTTTCATGCGCATTTGCGCGCGGTAAATGAACGCGAGAATCTCGGCGACGGCGGCGTACAGCTTTGGCGGAATCATTTGTCCAACGTCCGTCGCTTTGTAAAGCGCCTGCGCCAGCGGGGGATTTTCCACAATGGGGACTTCATGCCAGCGCGCCAGCTCCTTTATTTTTTGCGCCAGAAGATTTCGGCCCTTGGCGACGACAACCGGCGCAGCCATCGTGGCCGGACGATATTCGATGGCAACGGCGTAGTGCGTTGGATTCGTGATGACGGCGGTGGCTTTCTGAACGTCCTTCTGCAAGGAGCGCCGCAGAAGTTCCCGGCGCAAGCGGCGCATGCGGCCCTTGACCTGCGGGTTGCCTTCCGTGTCTTTGCTCTCTTGCCGCACTTCCTGCTTCGTCATGCGCAACGACTTCTCGAACGTTTGACGCTGCAAGAGGTAGTCCACACCGGACCACGCCAGCAGAACCAGACCCGCTTGCCACGCCATCGAGAAACAAAGCTGCCCCATCAGCGCCAGCGTGCCCCGCGCATGCAGGCGTGTCGAATGCAGCGCCAGCGGAGCGCTGTTCCAGACCAGCCGCAGAGCAAGAACCAGAATCACCGACGACGGCAGCAGCGACCGCAGCGTGCGGCTCAAACCCGCGAACGAGAAAAGCTGCTGGAAGTTGCTGGCGGGATTCAGCCGGCTCCAATTCGGCGAGAGCGCCTCGCTGGCGATACTCACTCCGCCCTGCGCCACCGTGCTCAGCACCGCGGCGCAGAACGCCACGGCAAGGATGGGACCCGCCCATTGCGCGACCGTGAGCGCCGTCCAGGTGACCACCGGCAGTTGATCGTTCCAATCGCTCAGCGCTCCCGCCGCGAGCGTGTGAGAAAAGTAGCTGTGCCAGCGGCGGATCCACCCTTCCGGATGCCAGGTGAAGAGCGCTACCACCGCCAATAGCGTGAACGCGGACACCAGATCGCGGCTGCGAAGGACTTGGCCTTTCTCTCGCGCCTGCTGCCGCCGCCTCGGTGTTGCTTGTTCTGTGCGATTCTCCGCCATGGCTCCAATCTCAGTGCGCTAAATGCAGCACGCGCTCGCCCCAGCCGAGCGCCGCGCCAAACTGCTTTTCGAACACGCCCGGCCACAACCCCAGTCCAATGGCGAGGACGGCATAGCCGAGCATGCTCTTCAGCGGGATGCTCAGAAAAATCGCCGGCATCTGGGGAGCGGCCTTGCTCACGAACCCGATGGTGAGGTCGAGCAGCAGCGTCGCCAGCAGCACCGGCGCGGCGATTTGCACGCCGGCCAGCCACATGCCCGCTGCGTCGCGAAAAAGCTCCTTCATCGTCGCCGCCTGCAGCACCACGCTGCCGATAGGCACGTAGGCGAAACTCTTCGCCAGCCCCCGGAGAAGCCAGTGATGAACATCCATCTGCACGAAAAGCAGCAAGGCCGCCAGTTGATAGAAATTGGCGAGGACCGGCGTGTCCACGTTCGTCTGCGGGTCGATGATGTTGACCAGAGAGAAGGAGAATTGGAATCCGGCGAGTGCTCCGGCGAGTTGCGCCGCTTCAAATGCGAATTGCAGACAAAGTCCCATCCCCAGGCCTAGCACCCCTTCCGCCAAAGCCATGCGCGTCCAGTTCCAGAGAGAAAGATCGAGACGAGGCACCGGACAGACCGGATACAGGACCGCGGTGATCGCCACCAACAGAACCGCTTTTACGCGCGCCGGAATCGACAGGCTGCCGAAAAACGGCGCGAACGAAAACAATCCTCCGGCGCGCAGCGCGATGGGCACCGCGTGATACAGGACTCTTTCCAGATACGGCAGCATTTGCCTCGCGCCTCTCCCTTCACTGCGTGTAAACGCGAAAGTCTGCGAGCAGCGTGACCGTGAACGTCACCAGGTGATGCAGCATCCACGGCGTCAGAAAAAACAAAATGGCGCCGACAGCGGCCAGCCGGGGCACCGTCGAGACAGTCGGGTCCTGAATCGACGTCATGACCTGCCCGATGTTGATGACCAGGCCCACGACCACGGCGGCGATCAGAATCGGAGCCGCCACCCAAAACGCGGCCTCGATTGTCCGGCGCGAAAGTTCCACCACTTGTTCGGCGCTCATCGCATGTCCTTAATAATGGAAACTCTTCAGCATGGATCCGACGACCAGATTCCAGCCGTCGGCGACCACGAAGAGCAGAATCTTGAGCGGCGTGGAAATCACCACCGGCGGCAATTGCAGCATTCCGACTGAAGTCGTGACCGATGCGGTCACCAGGTCAATGACCAGAAACGGCAGAAAGAGAACCGCGCCGATCTGGAAGCCCGTTTTCAGCTCGGAAATGATGTATGCGGGAATGACAATGCGCATCGGGAGATCGGCGGGAGATTTCGGACGCGGCTCCTTGCCCAGCTCGACAAACAAAGCCAGGTCCTTCTCGCGCGTATAGCCCAGCATGAATTGCTTCAACGGAACCGCGCCCAAATCCAGCGCCTCGAGCGAAGTCACACGGCCTTTCTCGAAGGGCACGATCGCTTGCTGGTTCACCGCCTGACCCACCGGCTGCATGATGAAATACGTCAGAAATAACGCCAGGCCCACCAGAGTCTGATTGCTCGGCGCCGTTTGCGTGCCAAGTGCCTGCCGCAGAAAATGAAAAATCACCAGAATGCGCACAAAGGGCGTCACCGAAAGAAGGATCGCCGGCAGAAGCGTAAGCAGCGTCAGAAGAAGAATGATCGTGATGGAGGTCGAGTCGCCTTTGATCGAGAGCCCGGGAAGCTGGATGACCGGGGTCTGCGGCGCCGCGAGGGCCTGGCCGGAAAAAAGCAGCGTGGCCGACGCGCCGAAAATCGCCGCAAAAGCCGCGCGATGGCCTACGAACCGCGGCATCAATTGGATTCTCCCGCCACGCCGTCAAAGGCGCGGTCCCGGAGTGTTTCATCCCGGTGCCAGCGGTGTAGCACGCTGACGGAATGATTCGTAACCCCGATCAGAAGGCGCTGCCCTTCACACTCCACCAGCGCCAGAAGCCTGCGGTCGCCGAGTGCGAGCGATTCACGCAGCCTGAGCAAACGCTCGCGCCGGCGAATCGTCACGCCGCCAAACAGCCTGCGTGTCGTGCCGAGGACGCGCGCCAGCCACGAGGCGCCGCCTGTCTCGCCCTTCTGCGTCTGCCATGGGCGTGCCCCGCAATGTTGAGTTCGCCAAGCCATCGAACGCTCCTACGCGATTTCCGTAATGCGAATGGCCAGCCGCCGCCCAAAAACCTCAAATTCCGCCCAGCCGATCAGCCGCCCGTTCACAATGACCGGAACGTCCGATCCGTTCGGTTTGGTTGTTTCCAGAACCGAGCCGCGCTCGAGTCGCAATAGGTCCCTCACCGTGAACCGGCTCACCGGAATATCAACGCTTAACCGGCACGGCAGCCACCCAGCTTCCGTCCAGACCTCCTCGGAAATAGGCCGCGGGATTGCCTTCGATACGGGAGGGGTGGAGGCCATGTTCAGCGCTGCACCAGGAATTCCGTGAAATACACCTCGCGCACGCCAATCTCCGGCACCGCGCGGTTGACTGCCTCCACCAGGCGTTTCTTAAGCTCCGATTTCCCTTCGGGCGTCAGCAGCTCATCCGCTTTGCATGTGGTCAGAACGGAAAGGATGGCATCGCGGATACGGCCGGCGGGCAGCGAGGCGGAGGCCTTCTCACGGTCGGCGTCTTTCGGAAGCCGGTCGATTCCGAGATCCATCGTCACGCGGAGAAAGTGCGTCTCCTCGGGATCCGCCAGGTTGACGGTGAAGCCCTCGAGGTGAACAAGGTACTTCGGAGCGGAGGCTCTCTCATCGGCGTTCGCGGATTGCGCGGGATGACGCTGCAGGTACATCCACGCCGCGCCGGCGCCGCCAAGAAGAGCCGCTAGCGCAATCGTCAGGAACAGCCCGGCCGAGGATTTCCGGGGCGAGCTTGCCTCTATCGGTTTCGTTGGTGCTTCGCGAGCCATCGGCAAAAGGAAGTGCAATCCAAGCGCCGAAATTCGCGGCATCGCAGCGGCGGCTCCGCCAGCTTCCAACGCGCAACCCACGGGAAATGACCACTTTAGGTCGGATGGGCAAAATAGAATCGCCGGGAGCGTGTGCCAAGACGGGAACGGTCGCCAAAGCTCGGAAGCGGCTCATTAGAAATCTCTCAAGAAGCCGCGCCGCGCTACGAATCCGTCTCGCCTCTCCCACTACTGCTTCAGGTTGATCGCTGTCTGTGTCACTTCGTCGAACGTCGTCACCGCCTTGGCGTTCGCCTGATACCCGCGCTCCTCCAGGATCAGTTGAGCGAACTGCGTGGCAATGTCCACGTTCGATTGCTCCAGGGCGCCGCCGCTCAGCGTGCCGCGGCCGCCCGTTCCCGGAGCCCCGATGTTCGCCTGGCCGGAGGAGAGGCTGGCGAGAAATTCGTTCGAACCGTTGCGCACGAGCCCCTGGTTGTTCTGGAACGATGCGATGGCGATCTGTCCCAGCGCGGCGGTTTGGCCGTTGCTGAAGGTGCCCTGAATCGTTCCATCCGAGCCGATGATGAAGTTGACCAGCGTTCCGCTCGCGAATCCATCCTGGATCGTGGTCGATGTGGCCGAGGGACCCGAAACCTGCGTCACCACTCCGTTGCCGTTGGCATCCAGCAGATTCCAGGAAAACGTCAGCGGGTTCGCGCCATCCGCCAGGTTATTGACCGTGATGCCCCCCACGTTCGCCGCGGGCGCCGTCAGTTGGCCGGCCCCGTTGAATGTGAGCGTGCCGCTCTGGATCGTCACCGGAGCGCCGGTTGCCCCGACATCCGCTGCCGGTATGGTGATTGCGTAGTTCCAGGAGTTCGCTGCCGTTTTTGTGAAGTTATAGGTCAGCACGTGGCTTGCCCCGAGCGAATCAAACACGGCGACAGACGTGCTGAACGTGCCGTTTACGGCTGTGCCGGAATCCAGATTCAGCGACAACTGCACGTTCGCCGTTGATTTCGGCGGGTTCGTCTGTCCCGTGGCGATTACCAAAGGCCCGGCCGTGGCGTTTGGGTTCACCACTCCGTTCACCGCGGGAAAGCCGAGCACTTGCGCGCCATCCTTCGTCAGCAGATCCCCGTTCGAAGCGATGGAAAAATCGCCCGCTCGCGTATAGAGCTGCTCGCCGTTGTGGTTCACTACGAAAAATCCGTCGCCTTGAATGGCCACGTCGGTCGGCACTCCGCTCGATTGAATACTGCCTTGTGTAAACGCCGAATCAATGGCCTGGATTCCGGCTCCTACGCCGATCTGCTGCGGATTGCCGTCTCCGCTCGTCCCCACCTGTTGGTAGAAGAGATCCTGAAACAGCGGCCTCTGTGTTTTGTAGCCGATGGTGTTCAGGTTGGCCAGATTGTTGGCCGTTACAGACAGCGCGTCCGAATTGGCCTCCAGACCCGAGAGTGGAATGAAAAAAGATGGCATCGCGATTCTCCTAGAAAGTTTGGGATGGCAAAGCTGAGAACGAAAGCTGCTGCGAAAGCGTTTTCGCTAAGGTCGTCGCTGCCGCACGATCGCCTTCCGCGGACGACGAGGCAACCCCTCTGCTTGCGGCATTGCCCGCCGTCGCGCCCGAACCCGAGCTCCCGCCTGTACCGGACCCCGCGCCACCCGGCCCCTGATTGCCGGATTGTGCCGCGCTGACCAGGGTGTCCATGTCCTGGCGAATCTGGATCAGCTCCTGCAGCGTGTTCATGGTTGTGAGTTCATTGACCATTTGGTTCGGGTCGAGCGGGTTGAGCGGATCCTGCGCCTGCAATTGCGTGGTCAGCAGCGTGATGAAGGAATTGGCGTTCAGCTCGTTTTGCGCGCCCGATTGCGAGCTCGAATCCGCCGAATTTGCCGCCACCGGCGAACTGGTTTCCGCTTGCAGGGATGCATTTGCTATGGGACTGAACATGGCTTGCTCCTTCGTCTAGGCGTGAATGCTCAGGCGTCCCTGCGCGTTCACGCCTTCTTCCGCGTCGCGCGAAACGCCAAAGGATGCCGGAACGATTGCACGCAGCGGACCAGACCCGGCGTTTCCACGCTGCGGAGTACTCCGTGCCTGCTGGTGCGAGGCTGAACCCGCTCCCGAATCGCCCGCGAGAAAGTGCGTGGAACTCTGCTCGAGCGTCACTTGCTCAACCCGCAATTGCTTCTCGCCGAGCGCCTGATGCAGTGCCGGAAGCTCGGCCGCCAGCGCGGCATGCGCGTCTCGCTTTTCCACGGTAATGGCTGCGCCGACCTCGTCTCCCGTGACGCGCGCGTGCAGTTCGATGGGGCCGAATTTGTCGCTTTGCATGGAAATGCGCATCTCGCTGTGAGTCGCGCTTTGCGCCAGTTGCGCATCGCTCACCGAGCGGGTCGCAGCGGCATCCTGCGCAACCTGCGCCGTTTGCCATTGCGATGGCTGTGGCGCGCCGAAGCTGGACGATGTATCGGCGGTTGCCGGCACGCTGTGATTCTCCGCCGCCCCTTGATGTGGAGTCGCAATCGGCTGAACCGGCGCGCCCGGCGTTTCGGCTGGGTTGGAAGCGTTCGAATGGGCCGCCGTGCCCTCCAGCATCGCTTCCGCAAAGTCTTCTGCCGGCTTCGATTGCGAACGTAACCGCGAATCCGAATCCGCGGAACTCGAACGGCTCGCATCGTCTTGTCGCGAAGAGGTGTCGCGCGTTTCCGCTGAGCTGTCCCTTGCTGCCGGCTCAGTCGCTTGCGAACTGCCGGACCAATCCGCCGAAGCGGCGTGGGGTTCCGCGCTCTTGACGCGCGGAGGATTCGCCACTACGGCAGCCTGACTGGGCACCAGCGCTGCGGACCGATCCATCGGTGCCGCAAACCTTTGATCTGCGTTCAGGACTTTCACAGGTTCCCGCGGCGCCACCAAAACGGAGACGGTCTGAGCCTCAGTACCCGCCTCGGAAATCGCCGCGAGCTGGCTCAGAAGTTTCGTGAACGGCACGCCGCTGCCCTTCGTAGTGTCATGCGCTTGCGGGACTGCCGATGTTCGCAACGGCGCCTGCGAAGGCATGCCCGGAGTTGTATTGACGACGGAGGATGGCGCGAAACGTTCCGTCGGCGCGGATGCGGATCCGCCGGCCGGCGGGCTTGCAGCTAGCAAGGCACAAGCCGGCGCGTTCGCGCCCGCCGAAGCGTCGCCAGTCTGCGCGCCGTTGCCGCAATTCCGGTCCGCGTCCGCCGTCGCCGCGTTCGCTGGCGCTGCCAAAGAGCCATCTGCTGGAGTGACCTCCACGCCGGCGGCCTTCCCGGCAGAGGCATCGCCCGGGCCTGCGGCAAGTGGAAACGGTGGTGTGACAACTGACGACGCAAAGAACGCCGCCAGGCAGGCGAGGCTTGGGTTCACCGTCGATGGATTGCGAGCCTCCGCCGCAGCATTTTTCTTTGGCGAGGGCGCGATTCCCGCTCCGCTGGGCACGTCGGCAGGAGACGCTAACTGCAGCGGCCCGCGAACCGCGGGCAATTCGCCGGCCGTGCGCGCCAATAATTCCTGCACAAGCCCGCCGAAGCCCTGCCCCGGAGGATTTTGCGCGCTCCCGGAGGTGCTTTGCGGGCACGAGCCCGCTGCGCACGGCTTAGCGGCTGCCGCGGCTGGCGGAGGAACGACGGTCGTCGGCAGTGGCATCGCTGTTTCCATGTTTCGCCGAACTTGCCGAAGCAAAAGACCGGCCATTCGGCTCGTCTGCGGCCGGCCTCGGCAACTTACGTGAAGCGAAACACTTGCGCGAACATCGCGAACGAATTCACGCCTGGACCACGCCGCCGCGGGGCACGGCGCGGCAAAACTTGCCGGGCTGCTGGGCAAGAACTATTCTCGAGTTTCAAGGAACGCTCGTCTCAAGAACAGCTCGTCAATCTGCTGCTGCTCGCGCCGCGCCACGCCTAGCTTGTAGGCGTTTTCCGCGCGCTGGCGCAGCGCCTCGAGTGTTTCGCGCTTCTGCCGCGCGGCTTGGTAGAGCGCGAGCAGGCGGGCCCGGTTCTTTTCCGCTTCCTGCAATCGCTCCCGCAAGGCCGCCAGCCGCTGCTGCAAAGCGGCTTCGGCGAGCAATGCGAAATGCAGTTCGGAAGCAGCCGCTCCGCCGTGCAGATTCTCCTGCCGCCGTTCGCGTTCCTGCGCCAGAGTGCTGGCCGCCCGTTCCAGCTCATTTCGCAATTTCGCCGCCAGTGCGGCAGCGGCGAAGAGATTCTGCTCGGCTTGCTTCTCGAGACTCGCGCGAAGCCGCAAAATGGATTGCAGAGAATAGCGGAACGCCATGCGTCACCTATGCGGGCAGCGCTTGCAGTGCCTTCACCGTGTCTGCAAACGGCGAGTTCTCCGTTTTCCGCTGCTGCAGAAATCCGTTGATCGCAGGCAGTGCGCTGATGGCGCGGTCGAGCGTGGGATCGGCGCCTTTTTGGTACGCGCCGACACGAATGAGGTCCTCCGATGCCGCATACGCTGCCAGGAGTTGCCGGATCCGCCGCGCCTTTTCCAGATGCTCCGCCGAACAAACCGCGGACATCAGCCGGCTCAGGCTGTCGAGAATCGCTATCGGCGGATAATGACCCTGCGCATTCAGTTTCCGGTCCAGCATCACATGTCCATCGAGCAAGGCTCGAACCGCGTCCACCAGCGGATCCTGCTGGTCGTCTCCCTCCATCAGCACCGTATAAAACGCGGTAATGCTTCCCGCGGAGAAATTTCCGGCGCGTTCGATGAGCCGCGCCAGCCACGTGAAAACCGAAGGCGTATACCCCTTGGCCGTCGGCGGCTCTCCGGCGGCAAGTCCGATTTCCCGCTGTGCCATGGCAAAGCGCGTCAGCGAGTCAACCACCAGCAGCACGTGCTTCCCGTGCGCCGCGAAGTATTCGGCCACCGTCGTTGCGGCCAGCGCCGCGCGAATCCGCAGCAGCGGCGACTGATCCGAAGTCGAAACCACCACCGTCGAACGCGCCAGCCCCTCCGCGCCAATCGCATCCTCGAGAAATTCGCGCACCTCGCGGCCGCGTTCCCCAACCAGAGCCAGCACCGTCAAGTCCGCCGCCGTGGCCCGCGTCATCATGCCGATCAGCGTGCTCTTTCCCACCCCGCTGCCCCCAAAGATGCCAACCCGCTGCCCGCGTCCGCAGGTCAGCAGTCCGTCGATGGCGCGGATGCCGCACCCCAGCGGCTCGCGAATCGGCGCGCGTTCCAGCGGCAACGGCGCCTCGCCGTGCAGCAGCCGGTATTCGCGTGCGCGATAGTTCGGCCGCCCGTCGATCGGCTTCCCCGAACCGTCGATCACGCGGCCCAGCAAATCGGGACCCACCCGGAGCGCCGGCTGCGTCCCCCGCGTTACGATGCGGTCGCCATACCGAATCCCGCTCGGCCGCTCCAACGGCATCGACAGTACGGTCTTTCCGCGAAAGCCCACGATTTCTCCCGAAAACGCTTGTCCTCCCTCGGTTAGAATCGCGCATCCTTCCCCAACCGAACAGAAAGGCCCGTCGGATTCGACCAAATGGCCGACCGCCTTGGTGACGCGGCCCGTCCAGCGCAGCGTGGAAAATTCCTCGAGACGCCGAAAATAAGCCTGCAGCAGCGAACCTTGCGTCATCACCGCATCCGCGGCCGCTGTTCAAGCAGGTCAAAGAAACCCTGCTCGATTTCCTTGAGTTGCGTTTCCAGGCTGATTTGCGTGTTGCCAATCTCTGTTTCCAATGCGCATTCACCCCGCTGCAGCGAAGCATCTCCGACCAGTTCGGCGGCAGGCCGGCCCGCCGCGCGCTCCGCGAAATACTCGTTCCAATGGCGGATGTCGCTCGGATGTACCCGCATTCTCACCCGCGTTCCCGAATCCAGTTTCTCCAGCGCGACATGCACCATGCCCACAAGCAACAACGGATCCATTTGGGCTTCGCGGTGCAGAATCTTGCGGGCAATGGCCAGCGCGAGCTGCACCACTTCCGGCTCGATGCGCGCGAAATACGACTCGCGCTCTCTCTTGAACGCCTCGATCGCCGCCGTAACCGCGCTTCGCGCCGCCGCCAGCTCCGCTTCGAACGCCGCCCGCGCGCGCGCTTCACCTTCCTGAATGCCGCGCTCGAGCGCTTTCCGCTCACGGTCTTCGGGGCCGAATTGTCCATTGCCAAACCACAACGGAGCAGTTCCGCCGGCGTCGCCGGCCTTTCCGTTTCCCCGTGCGGCGCCCACGTCGTTGCTGGCGAGATACGGAAAAGGCTCAGCCAGATCCGTTCCGCCGCCTTTCTCAGACGACATACGATTCCTCCTGCTCCGATTTCAAGACCATCTTTCCTTCCGCTTCCAAGCGGCGCGCCACCGCAACGATTTCCTGCTGCGCCGCGCCGATCTCGCGCGACCGCAGCGGCCCCAGCACCTCCATATCCTCCTTCAGCATTTCCACCGCGCGAGTCGACATGCATTTGAAGATGTGATTCTTCATGTCTTCGCTGGCGCCCTTCAAGGCGACCGCCAGCGTCCTTTTGTCCACTTGCCCGAGCAGCTCGCGCATGCCGCTTTCCTGAACCTCGAGAAAGTCCTCGAACGTGAACATCAGATTGCGTATCGAGGTGGCGAGCTGCGCGTCGTCCTGCTCGATGGCTTCCAGTATCCCCTTGCTTGCCTCCTGCTCGATTTGATTCAGCAAATCCGCGACGGCTTTCACTCCGCCGTAGGAGCGGCGGCTTTGCTGGCCCAGGCTGAGCAGCCGTTTGTGAAGCACGAGCGAGATTTTTTTCACCATTTCCGGCGAGAACTGCTGCATTTGCGCAAGGCGCTTCACGGCTTCTCCGCGAAGTTTCTCGGGCAGCATCATCAGGATGGCTCGGGCCGTTCGGCTGTTCAGGTGGGAAAGCACCAGGGCGATGGTTTGCGGATGCTCTCCTTGTATGAATTTTGCCAGTTGTTGCGGATCGGTGCGCTGCAAGGCGTCAAGGCTGTGTGTCCGGGCTTCCTGAGCTTTGGTCACTTCCTCGAGCAGCGTCTTTGCCCCTTGCTCGCCGAAGGCTTTCACGAGCAATCGGCTGGCGTAGTCGTGGCCGCCTTGGGCCAGGTAGTCCTGTGTAAGCGCCAAACGATGGTATTCCTGCAACACTTGAGCCGCGGTTTCTGGTGGCACGTGATCGAGTTCCGCGATCTCCTGCGTGAGCGCTCGCAAATGCGGTTCCGGCAGAGTCCGGTATACCGCGGTAGCGACTTCGTCGCCCAAGACGACCAGCAGGATCGCCGCTTTTCGCCGGCCGGTAAGGGCCTCGGTTTCGGGTGTCATCGTCTCTGCGCGCCTTCGTTGATCCAGTTTTGGAGAAGCCGGCTCGCTGACTCCGGATCGCCCTTAACTCTTGCCGCCAGGTCCTTCCTCATCGCCACGGCTTTCTGAATTTCCGGCGGCAACCCCCCGCTTTCGGATGGCAGGCCGGCGGCGGCAGGACTTTGTGCCGGCGGAATGCCCTCCGCCCCCAAAGCGCCCGTGCCGCTCAGCAGCGGCCTTGCCGGCATCTGCAACAGAGTGACAACCCGGTTTTTGATGGGGCGCAGAATGAGCGCGTACACCACCGCGAACAGCAGCAGAAGCACAAGATAGCGCAGCAGTCCCGTCCATCGCTCGGCGAACGTAAGAATTCGCTGCACACGGGTTGGCGCCGCGGGCGCTTCCGCTGGTGCCGGTTCAAACGCGACATTTTGCAGCGAGAAAAGATCGCCTCGCTGCGCGTCGAAGCCCACGGCCGCCTTGGCCAGCTCTTCCATCTGCTTCATTTCTTCGGGGGTGCGCTTGCGCCGCGTCTCGCTTGTCTTGCCATTTTCGGTTTTCGTTTCCGTCGCGTCGTCCACCAGGATGGCGGCGGCCACGCGCTTGATGCGGCCCGCGGGCTCAAGCAAGTGGCGCGTCGTATGGCTGACCGCGTAGGTTTTTGTCTCGCTGCGAATGCCCTGCGTGGAACTCGCCGATTGCGCCTGGCTCACCGCCGCGTTTTTTCCTTGCGAATTTGGCGTGTTGCTCGGAGTTCCGGGAATTCCGGCCGGTTCCAAGTCCCCGACGGTTTCCTGTGAGGTCTGTGAACTCAGCACGGCTGTGTTGTTTGGGTCATAGAGTTCCTGCGTGCTTTCGCCGGATGTCGGGTCGTATTCGATGGTCACGCTGGACTTCACGTGATCCGCGCCCACCACCGGCGCCAGTGTTTGTACCACCCGCTCCGCCAGGGTGGCCTCCAGCTCCTGGTTCGCGGGCGTCAACGCAGAGCCGGAATGGCCGGCGCTTTCCATCTGTCCGTCGGTGGTAACCACGGTGACGTTTTGTGGCGAAAGATCATCCCACGCGCTGGATACCAGGTTGGCCACCGACGCAGCGAGTTGATCGTTGAGGCGCGCGCCGCGCAGCTTCAGGACCACGGCCGCTTTCGGAGGTCGCTCGCGATCGCTGAAGAGCGACTCGCGCGGCAAGACAAGGTGCACGCGCACGGCTTCCACGCCGTTCATCGTGCCGATGGTGCGCTCCAGTTCGGCCTCCAGCGCGCGCTGATAGTTGACTTTCTCCGAAAAATCGCTGCCCGACCAGTTGGGTTTGTCAAACAGCTCGAACCCCATGCGCCCGCTGGCCAGGGGACCTTGCGAGGCCACTTCGACGCGGGCTCGATCAAGCTGGTCGGAACGCACGAGAACCGACGTGCCGTCCGGCGAGATCTGATACGCAATATTCTGCGCGGCTAGCTTCTGTCCCAGGCTCTGCGCGTCCGCCGGCGCCATGCCCGAATACAGCGGCTTGTAATCGCCGCTGTCCAGCAGATACACGAAAAGCCAGAGCACGCTCCCGACGACGGCGATGCCCCCGCCGAGAAACAGACGCTGGCTAAGCGTGAGCCCTTTGAAGAAGGCAGTGAGTTGCCGCAGGATCTTGTCCATGGCTGGTGAAAACAAATGCGGTGAATTCGGCGATCAGAAGGGAATCGCCGAGACCTGCTGGTACGCCTGCACGATTTTGTTTCGCACCTGCACCATCATCTCGAAGGCGAGGTTGGCCTTTTCCACGGCGATCATCGCGGAATGCACGTCCTGCCCATTCCCCGTGAGCAGTTGCGCGACCTTTCCATCGGCCTCGCTCTGCAATTGCCCGACCTGCTCCATGGCATCATGCAGCGTGCGCATGAAGCTGGAATCGCCGGCCTCGGAGGTCGAGCGCGTTCCGCTCTGTGGCGAAACGAAATCAAAGCTTTGCGGGAGTCCTGGAATCACGTTGCTCATATTGACCTCCTGTGCGCCTAGCTCAAGAGCGCAATCGCGGACTGAATCATGTTCTTGGTCGCTGTCACCGCCGAGGCGTTCATTTCGTAAGCGCGCGCGGCTCCCATTAGGTTGACCATTTCCTCCGCCGGATTGATTGCGGGATAGGAAACATAGCCTTGCGCATCCGCATCGGGATGCCCCGGCTCGAATCGCCGCATGGGCGGCGTGGAATCGGCGACCACCCGCACGACCCGCACGTCTTCCGCGTGCAGGTCCGCCAGGGAGGCGAGCATCATGCCGAAGCCGGGCATGGCCGCCGGACGCGCCCCGAAGACCACATGCATGCGCTGATAGGGCCCGCCGGATTCGGTTCGCGTCGTTTCCGCGTTCGCGAGATTGGCGGAGACGATCTCCGCCCGCATCCGCTCCGCCAGCAAGGCCGAACCGCTGATTTCCATTACGCGAAACAAATTCATGCTTGTCCCTCCTTGATGGCCGTATTCAATTGCGAGAACTCCGCGCGAATCAGCGAAGCCGCCGATTTGAACTGAAGCTGAACTTCCGCGAGCAGCATCGACTCACGATCGACGCTCACGTTGTTGCCATCTGGCCGCGCGATCAAGCCCCGGACGGGGAGCACAAACGGGCTGGTCGCGCCGGTGTCGAATCCGCTCATGGCGCGCTGCAACTCGCCGCGAAAATCAACGTCGCGCGTGTGGTATCCGGGCGTATCGACGTTCGCCAGATTCGTCGTGACCAGCGTTTGGCGCATGGAAGCGACGTCGAGAAACCGTTCCAGCAGCAAGAGATTCGCCGTATTCAGCCAGCTCATGGCGTGCTCCTCGCGGGCAATCCGTACTCCCGGATCTTGTTGCGCACCGTGCGCAGGCTCACGCCCATGAGTTCCGCCGCGCGCGTCCGATTGCCTCCCGTCGCCTCGAGCGTCCTTTCCAGAAGCTGCCGCTCCATTTCCTGCAGCGTCAAGCCCGGCTGCGGACCGCGGAACGCCGCGGCCTTTGGCAGGGAAGGAGAAGCCGGCTCGGCGTCGAAAACCTGCGCTCCAAGCCGCGGTCCGGTCGCCAGCGCCAGTGCGCGCCGAATCACGTTCTCCAATTCGCGCACGTTTCCCGGCCAGCAGTGCGCGGCGAGTTGCGCCGCGAATTCCGGGCTGATTGCAAACCCTTGTGCCTGGCCGCCTCGGTATTTCTGCAGGAAAAATTCCGCCAGCGGCAGAATGTCCTCGGGCCGCTCGCGCAAGGGAGGAATCGTCAGCGGCACCACGTTCAGCCGGTAATACAGGTCCGCGCGAAACTCGCCCGCGGCAACCTGTTCCTTCAGCGGGCGGTTGGTTGTCGCGATGACGCGGACGTCCACGGGCATGCTCCGCGTGTCGCCGAGGCGGTCGATGCGCCGCTCCTGCAGCGCGCGCAGCAATTTCGGCTGCAGGCTCAGCGCCATCTCGCCGATCTCATCGAGAAGCAGCGTTCCGCCGTTCGCGAGTTCAAATTTGCCCGGCTTGTTGGCGCTCGCTCCCGTAAACGCTCCGCGCACATGGCCAAAGAGTTCGCTTTCCAGCAGACTCTCCGGAACAGCCGCGCAATTCACGGCAATGAATGGCCCCCTCGACCGCCCGCTCGCGTTGTGAATCAGGCGCGCGAGAAGTTCCTTCCCCGTGCCGCTTTCCGCCTGGATCAGCACGTCGGCTTCCGACTGGGCCACCTTGATGGCTTGGGCAACCACCGAGCGGAACGCCGAAGAAACGCAGACGCCTTCGAACGGCGTATCACTGCCCGGACGTTCCGGATGCGCTTCAATGAACCGCTCGGCCACCGCTTCGAGATCCTCGAAGGCCACCGGCTTTTGCAGATAATCGCAAGCGCCTTCGCGAATCGCCTGTACCGCGTCGGGAACGCTTCCATACGCGGTCAGAAGAATCACCTGTGTCTCCGGTGCGCAGGTCCGCACCGCCTGCATCACCTGCAAGCCGTCTCCGTCCGGCATGCGCATGTCCGTCACCACCAGGCGCGACGGCTCCCTCCGGAATTTCAGCAGCGCCTCGCCCACTCCTGCGGCCGCCCGCACGCGCCAGCCCCGCCGGTGAAAATTCGCTTCGAGAGCGGCGCGCATCGCCGGTTCGTCGTCCACAATCAGAACGTCCTTCATGCCTCCGCTCCCAGTACCGGAAGGAACAGCGAAAAGGTCGTGCCGTGCCGCGGCTTGCTGCGCACACGAATCTCGCCTCCGTGCTGCTCGATCACTTTCTTGCAGACGGAAAGGCCAAGCCCCGGGCTGCCCGGCGTTGTCGTGAAGCCCGGTTCATAGATCCGGTCCAGCAACTCTTCCGGCACGCCGCGCCCTTCGTCCTGAAAATCGAGTTGCGCGAGTCCCTCGGGAAACTGCGGCGCGCGCTGCAATTTCACAGTCAGCTTGCCCCCCGGAGGCATGGCGCGAAATGCGTTCAGAGCCAGATTGAAAAACACTTGCTTCAGCCGGTTCGGATCCGCTTGCGCCGTCACTTTTCCCGCCGTGTTTTCCACCTGCACTTGCTGTCCGCGCTGCCGCGCGACCGGCGCGAGGAAGCCGGCGGTTTCGCTGACCAGCCGGTCCAGGTCCGTCGGCATCATTTGCCCCTCCGATTGGCTGTGAAACTGCAACACATTGTTGACCGTGGCCGAGAGCGCTCGCAGCCCGGCTTGCAAGTGCGTCACCCACTGCCGCGTTTCCGGCATGTGCGCCGTCGCGTCCGCGAGCAGCCCCGTGAAGAGTTCCATGCTGCCGAGCGGATTCCGGATCTCGTGCGCCAAAACGGTGGCGATTTCCGCCAGCGCGTGCGAACGCCGCGCCGATTCTCGCTCCGCGGCCACGCGCTTTTCCTCGGTCGTGTCCCTCACAATCCAGATCGTGTCGCTCGGCTCTTGGCCAGCTTGGCTAATGTTCGCGCGCAAAATGCCGATATACCGATTACCAGCCTTCCCGGCGATGGGCCACTCTTGCTCCGAAAAGAAACTGTTCTTGGGTGTTGCCGCCAGCATCGTTTGCAGAAATTCCGGCAGCGGGGATTCCTCGGCTGGCCGCCAGTCGGCCGGCACGCCCAGCAGCTTGCGCGCTTCGGGATTGATGACTTGCAGCTTGCCCTCCGCACTCATCACCAGCACGCCGCACGGCAGGTTTTCCAGCACACGCGCCAGATACCCGCGCACCCGCGCATTCTCTTCGAGGCTTCGCTCGAGCTCCGCGTTGGTTCGCTGCAGCTCGTGGCGCAACCGGGAAACCTCGCCTTGCAATTGCGTATAAGACTTCTCGAGCGACCCGGCCGCTTGCGTGAACGTAAGGAACGCCCGTCTCAGGTTCTCCTGAGCATCGCCGCGGCTCTTCGTTTCCATGCCGCCGCGCAGTCTTTGCCGGGTTCTGGGAAAATTTGCCACCATGGTTGTGAACTGCACGCTTTCTGCCAGGCAGTGGTTGCCCGGCTAAGATTTTTCTTAGTTCGCCGGCGCGCCGCAGACGGCAAAATGCTCGGCGCGCAACACCCTCTCATTTCCGCCCAGAATGAATGCACGCTCGATGGCATTCTCGAGCTCGCGCACATTTCCGCTCCACGCGCAGCGCTCCAGGAAAAGCTCGGCCTCCGCCGGCAGTTCCTTCCGCTCGAAGTCTCCCTCGGCCGCGAACTGCTCCAGAAAATGGCGCGCAAGCAGCGCGATGTCCGATCGCCGCTCGCGAAGCGGCGGCACGGCAATGGGGAAAACCGCGAGCCGGTAGTAGAGGTCCTCGCGGAACTGTTTGGCTCGCACCAATTCCTCAAGCCGCTGATTGGTCGCGCACACCACGCGGACATCCACCCGGTGAATGTCCGGGCTGCCGAGCCTCTGCACCTCGCCGTTTTGCAGGAAACGCAAGAGCTTTGCCTGCATGCTCAGCGGCAGCTCGCCGATTTCATCCAGAAACAGCGTCCCGCCCTGCGCCACATGAATGCGGCCCAGGCGCGATTGCACCGCTCCCGTGTATGCGCCGCGCGCATGCCCGAAAAGCTCCGCCTCCAGCAGCGCCTCCGGAATAGCCGCGCAGTTCACCACCACGAATGGTCCTCGCGCGCGCCGGCTAAGCTGATGAATCGCCCGCGCCACCAATTCCTTTCCCGTGCCCGTTTCACCGGTCACGAGCACTGTCGTCTCGCGTCCAGCCACCAGGCGCACCAGCCGGTACACTTCGCGAATCGCCGGGCTCTCGCCGATCATGTTGGGCAGCGGTTCGCAACTCGCGCCCGTCTCTTCTGCTGCCCGGGCCGCCGGCGACGCGCATTCGGTCGTGCCGCACGGTTCGTCCCCGGCCTCACCTTCCCGCGAACCCGCGCCGGCGCCCGCCCTTCCCGTGGATCGTGAGTCCACAAGCTCCACTTCCACGTGCGGATAGCGCTGCCGAATCAAGTCGGCCACTTCCGTGGCGTCCAGGTCTGGCAGGTGCTGGTCCAGCAGCACGCTGTCGCAAACGAACTCGTTGAGCCTGGCCAACGCGTGCGCCCCGCCGACCGCTTCTTCGCTCAGCGCATCCGCATACGCCGGATTGCGCAGCAGTTCCTTGCGAAAACGTGCATCTCCGCTCGCGACCAGGATTCTTCCTCGTCCTCGCGCCACTAACGGCGTTGCCATTGCTGCCATAGTTCCCCCGGAAGTCCGCCCGCGTTTCCGCGCGTCGCGCCGCGCGGAAAAAAGTTCCAGGCGGAATTCCGCTTGTGCCTACTGCGTTTTGCTGGCCAAAAAGAGATCCCGAGATTTTCTGAAAAGGAAGGACTTACGCGACCGCCGCCAAATACCAACTGTCCCGAGCCGAAACACCGTTCCGCGCGGTGACACACCCCCGCATGCAGATTCTGCCCGCCTTTGCGGAGACCTCTGCTCGCAATCCACCATCACGGACGCACCAGACCCGCCGGGCGGCGGCGTCCTGCGCCACATCACCACTCACATCGGCGCACTCACGCCAAACTTTAGTTCACCCAGGCACTTTTTGCTTAGAAAATTCCCATCCTCGTCGGACACCGGCATTTGCCCTGCTGTGCGGCGCCGGCCGTCTTTCTTCCACTGTTTTGATTTTGCATGTGGCCTGTCGCTTTTGTTTCCGAAACACGCCGCCGTTCCGTTAAACTATTTCTACCCAACCCACTGTCTTACGGAGGAACCATGAATCGCCGCTTCCTGGGTGCGCTCCTTCCTGCGCTGTTGTTGCTGTTCATCGGCTGTCAAAAGTCCGCCGACTCGCAATCCACCCCAGCGGATTCCGGCTCGGCTGCCTCGGCTTCCGCTTCGCCTGATTCTTCCGCTCCCGCTCCAGCCCGAGCTCCGGCTCCCGTTTCTAAACCCATCGTCGTCCCCGCGGAAACAAAAATCGCCGTCGTCACCGACGAAGCCCTGAGCTCCAAGACGGCGACGTCCGGCCAGACCTTCTCCGCCACGGTCGAGGAACCCGTTGAGGTGGACGGCAAAGTCGTGATTCCCAAAGGCGCGCCCGCCACCGGCATGGTAAAAGACGCAAAACCCGCCGGCCGTTTCAAGGGCGGCGCCGCTCTCGAACTCACCCTTACCAGCATCACCATCAACGGCAGAAAGTATGACGTTCAGACCAGTGCCCCTACCCTCACTCACGCGGGCAAAGGGAAGCGCACTGCGGCTATGGTTGGCGGAGGAGCGGGCGGCGGAGCCGTTATCGGCGCGCTCGCGGGCGGCGGCAAGGGAGCGGCCATCGGCGCGTTAATCGGCGCGGCTGCTGGAACCGGCGGCGCGGCTTTCACCGGCAAGGCTGACGTCGTCGTGCCGGCCGAGTCGGGCCTCTCGTTCAAGCTCGTAGCGCCCTTGGAAATTCGGCGGTAGGTCAGTCGCCTGGACCCGGGTTCACTCGCCGCGACCTGACCGCGCTCCATGGGCTGTGAGGCCGCGGCTTCTTTTTGGCACCTCCCCTCATTCGCCGTAGTAACGCCACGATGACTTGGCAACCATAATAGCTAAGGCGCATTCTTATCGACTGGCGTATCCCACTGCGCTAGGATGCTTCGAGGGACGCCTGCCTGCCACCGCGCGCCCCGCGAGTGAGGCAACGTGAAAAGCAGCAATCGAGGAGTGCCTTCCAGAAAGTCTGGGACGCCCCCGCCCAGCGGACGCGAGCTGTGCCTCTGTGGCCACCGCGCAAGCGAACACACCGTCATGAAATACTCGTGCCGCGCGCCGGGCAAGCACAAAGGCTACTGCCCCTGCATGTACTTCCTGGCTGCAAGAGCCGCCCAGGGCAATCGCATCCGTGCTCCGTGGCGTCTCGCCAAAAAAAAGAAGTAAACGCCGGCAGCACGCCTGGCCGCGCCTCGCCGGTCCGGGCCCATCCTAGCCGGCGCAAAATCCGCCGAACTCATCGGTGCGTCCTCGCATACTGCTCTGCCGTCGAAGCGTGCCAGGTGATCTTTTCCCGCTCCAGCAGGTCGATCGCGTAAGCGATGGGCAGCGCGGCGCCGGGCACATCGCGGTGTGTTGGCGAGGAGCGGCCGGTTTCACCTGCCGCGCTCCCGCGAAGCCATCGTCCCTCAATCATGCCCACAACCGCGCCGAAGGATTCGCCTCCGGAAGCACTCGAGCCCACCGCCAGGACCGGCGAGCCGCTCTGTCCTAGTTCCACCGCATGGCTCAGCAGAAAAATCATCGTCGGCTCCGCTGACTTCTCCAACCGTGTGCTCTCAAAGGAAAGAATCCGGCCTAAGGAGCGGTCCTCGCGCTCCGCTTGGAAGCTCTGTGCATTGCCGGGTCGCGCCGGATGCAGGGAAAGCGCCATCACCGTTTCGCCGGCGACTGCCGGCTCAGCCGAAAGCGTAAGGAATGCCACGCGAAATGGACGGCCAAACGGATTGGTTTCCGCTCTCAGAATGGCCACATCGTGGGCTTTGTCCACGGCCACAATGTTCGCGGCCAGCAGTTGCGGCGGACTTTCCCGGCGGTTCACCAAAATGTACGGCTGGCCGCCATCCCGAAACGTCTCCAGCACATGCTCGTCGGTGAGCAAGTATCCCCGTTCATTGATGAAGAAAGCGTTGCCAAAAAATTGGTAGTGGTATCCGCGCGAGGAAGGCGACTGATCCAGTTGATAGACCACGGGGCACACCGCGCCGCTTTCGGCGGGATCCGAGCCGCCGGGCGCCGCCTGCGCTTCGCCTCCGTCTGTGCGCAAATCTCCTGCCGATGCCGGGCTCGACTGCGTCGTCGCCGTCCAGAAGCCCAGCCACCACGCTCCCGCCGCCAGGAATAAAATAAGGATGCGCGTTGCTGCTCTCATGCTGGCCGCTCCCCCGCCCCGTCTGGCAGGCCTCGGCAGGGGTGGCGTGAGCTTACGCTATCGCGCCCTTGCAAAGAGTCCAAGGCCAGGAAAAGTACAGGTGTGTCACAGGCGGCAGTGGCCGCGCGGGTGTCGCCACCGCGCGCATGGCTCGGCGCAATGCGCGTGCTCCTTTCCGATGACCGCGGAGCCAAACCACCGGCTGCGTTCCCCGGGCCAAAATTTCCATGTGCTAGACTGATGCCCTATGACTCCGGCCAATGGATCACACGTCACCAAACTCGAGTGCTCGGCCTGTGGCAAGGAATTTGACGCGGCCGTCGAACAGCATCTCTGCAGTTGCGGGAAGCCGCTGCTCGCGCGATACGATTTGCGCCGCGCCGCCGCCACTCTGACTCTGGAAGCCCTCAAATCCCGTCCGCGTAATCTCTGGCGCTATTCCGAAGTCTTGCCTGAAGGCCCCCCGGTCACGCTCGGCGAGGGCATGACGCCTCTCGTGCACGCTGCCCGGCTTGGCAGCGCCATGGGCCTCTCCAAACTTTATGTTAAAGACGAGGGCCTCAACCCCACCGGCTCCTTTAAGGCGCGTGGAATGACTGCCGCCGTTTCCCGCGCCAAGCAACTCGGAGCCAAGGCGCTCGCCGCTCCCACCGCGGGCAATGCCGGCGGCGCGCTCGCCGCCTACGCCGCCGCCGCGGGATTGCCGGCTGTCATCGTCATGCCCGCCGACACGCCTTCCGCCAACGTCATCGAGTGCCGCGCGTTCGGCGCTCAAGTCATCAAGCTCAACGGCCTCATCTCCGACTGCGGCAAATATGTCGCCGAACGGAAGGATCGCGAGGGCTGGTACGACGTCTCGACGCTGAAGGAGCCGTATCGCGTCGAAGGCAAAAAGACCATGGGCTACGAACTCTGGGAGCAGTTCGGCGGCAAATTGCCCGCCGTCATTTTTTATCCCACCGGCGGCGGCGTCGGACTCATCGGCATGTGCAAAGCCTTCGACGAAATGCAGGAGATGGGCTGGATCGGCCCGGAGCGTCCGCGAATGGTCGCCGTGCAGGCGGAAGGATGCGCCCCCATCGTCAAAGCGTGGGAAGCTCGCCGCGATTCCTCCGAATTTTTCCCCAATGCCGCCACCATCGCCTCCGGATTGCGCGTCCCCGGCCCGCTCGGCGACCTCATGATCCTGAAAATGCTGAAGCAGACCGGCGGCACATCCATTTCCGTCAGCGATGCCGAAATGCTCGAAGCCGGAAGGGAACTCGCGCGCTCCGAGGGAATTTTTGCCGCGCCGGAAGGAGCCGCCACCGTCAGCGCCGCGCGCAAGCTCGCCGCCGCCGGATGGCTCAAGCCCGGCGAGACCGTTGTGCTCTTCAACACCGGCAGCGGCTACAAATATTCCGAAGCCTGGCAGCGCGCGCTCGAGGCCTGAGCGATGCCCACGCGCCGGCTCTATTACGACGATTCCTTCCTCGCCGAATTTACCGCGCGCGTCCTCCGCTGCGAGCCGGTCTCCTTCTCCTCAGCGGAAGGAGTCGTCGCGCCCGCTTGGGGCGTCCTGCTCGATCAAACCGCCTTTTATCCGGCGTCCGGCGGCCAGCCGAATGATCTCGGCAAACTCGGCCAAGCCAGCGTTCTTGACGTTTGCGACGATGGCGATGAGGTTCTGCATATCGTTGACGCCGAGCTCCGCGAGGGTCCCGTTTCGGCCCGCCTCGATTGGCCCCGCCGTTTCGATCACATGCAGCAGCACAGCGGCCAGCACCTCCTTTCCGCCATCTTTCTTGAACGCTTCGGTTTGCCGACCGTCTCGTTTCATCTCGGCACCGATTCCTCCAGCATCGATCTGCGTGGCCCGCAGCCCTCGGATGACGTCCTCGAAAGCGCTGAACGCGCCGCCAACACCGTCATCTTCGAAGACCGCCCCGTTTCCATTCGCTACGGCACCCGCGCCGAGTTGGCGGCTCTCGGCGTCCGCAAGGAAGTCGAGCGCGAAGGCACACTCCGCGCCATTGAAATCGCCGGAGCCGACCTCCAGCCCTGCGGCGGCACTCACGTCAGCCGCACCGGCCAGATAGGCGGCCTGCTCGTCCGCCGCTGCTACAAAATGCGCCAGGACTGGCGCGTCGAATTCGTTTGTGGCGAGCGCGCTCGTCGCGTGGCACGCCGCGATTTCGCGCTCCTGCAGCAAGCCGCCCAAAAACTCTCCTGCGCCGCTGAGGAATTGCCCCTCGCCGCCGCACGCGTCCTCGAGGAGCGCGACGCCAACCACAAAACCGCGCGATCCGTCATGCAGAAGCTCGCCGTGGCGGAAGCCGCGCTCGCTCTGCAAGCGACTCCGCCGGACGGCAACGGCCTTCGCATCGTCGAGCGCGTCATCGAGGGCCTCCCGCCCGCTTTCTTGGCTGCGTTTTCCACGGAACTCGCTAAAACGCCGAACACCATCGGTCTGCTCGCCCGCTCCGAATGCGGACACGTCTTCTTTTCGCAGCATCCCACTGCGGCCCGCGATATGGGCGATCTGCTCCAGCGCGTTCTCGCCCAGGTCGGCGGAAAGGGCGGCGGCTCGAAGGACGCGGCTCGCGGCAGTCTTTCTGACCGCCGCAATGCCCGCCAGGCCCTCGACTCCGCTCTCCGCCTCCTCCGCGGCTAAGCCCCCGCCACACCATTGCCCAGCCTTCAGTAGCACAGCCATTCTTGGCTGTGCTCCCTGCATTCCTGGCCCTGCTCCGCCAGCTTCCACTCTCCAATCTCCACTCTCGGCCAGCCAACTGTCGTTCGTTGTGCCAAGCGGCCATTCAGCCCCGAAATCTTACCGTTCAGTACCTTCCCCTTGCCGGAACTCTGCTCACCGTGCTACCCTCTGCCATGAACTCGCGGCTCCTCTTCGGCAACCATGCCGCGGCATTCCTCGCTTCTCGTTTCGGCACTCCCCGCCCGCGAACCGGTCTCGCCGCCGTTGACGCCGCTAACCCCTTTAGAATCCGCACTTACAGCCCAATTCCGCGTTTTAGCCGAAATCAGCCGAAATTAGCTCCCCGTAACCCCTGTAGAATCCGCATTTGCAGAAGCCGCCGCCGCAACTCCTTTAGAATCCGCACTTACAAAAAACGTACCGAGGCCCATCCCCTCATCTTTCCGATTTCTGTCTCAGCCCTTCTCCTCTATTCTCAAGCTGGCAACCTTCTTTATCTATCAGCTTTATCTATGAGGCCCTCCCGTGTCCCACGCTTGGCATGACGTTTCTCCCGGCAAAGATGCTCCCCGCGACTTCCAGGCTGTCATCGAGATTCCCCTCGGCTCCAACGTCAAATACGAACTGGATAAGCCGACCGGCTTGCTTCGCGTGGACCGCATCATCCACTCCGCTGTTTTCTATCCCGCAAACTACGGCTTTATCCCTCAAACTTACGCCGAAGATCACGACCCGCTTGATGTGTTGGTCCTCTGCCAGGAGCCCGTCCAGCCGCTGGCGCTCATCCAGGCCCGCGCCATCGGACTCATGACCATGATCGATTCCGGCGCCACCGACGACAAAATCATCGCCGTGGCCACCAAGGATCCCGAGTTCAGCGACTACATCGAGGCGCGCGACCTTCCCGCGCACCGCTTGCTCGTCCTCAAGCGTTTCTTTCAGGACTACAAGCAACTCGAAGGCAAGCAGGTCCAGGTCGAGGAAATTCGCCCGGCCTATGCGGCTCTCAGCGTGATCGAACGCGCGCTAACCCGCTACAAAGCCTGCCGCGAGGAATTGCGCGCCCGGGATTTTCATGCTCCGGAGCGCCCCTAATGCAAAAGCACTATTCCGCGCCCCCGCTTTCAACGCTAGGCTGCACCCAATCGGTTCCTTGTACGGGCGTCCGCCCCATGCGGACGCCCAGCCTCCACCCGGCGTTTCGATTGCTGATCGAGCAATTGTTTGTCGAAGAGGAATTTGCCCATGAGCCGCTTCTGGAAATGGACGCTGGGAATTTTCGCCGGACTCGTTCTCGCCGCTTTCATCGGCCTCTCCATCCTCGCCGGCAGTCCGAAGGACGCCTACGGTATGGTCCGCTATGCGCTTCCGCACATGCACCGCGGAACGCTGAAGCTCGGCGACGACGCGCCGGACGCCAGCATCGTCGCGCTCGACGGCGTTACCCGCTTTCACCTTCGCGAGCGCACCGCCGGCCGTCCCCTTGTGCTCGTCTTCGGCAGCTTTACTTGACCGCCCTTCCGCCGCCAGGTGGGCGACATCATTCAGCTCTATAAGGACTACAAGGACCGCGTCGATTTCCTGACCGTTTACATTCGCGAGGCGCATCCGACCGACGAATGGCAGATGAAATCGAACATCAAGGAAGACGTTTGCTACGCGCAGCCGAAGAATCTCGCGCAGCGTGTTCTCATCGCCAACGATTTCGTCAAGCGCTTCAGCTATCCATTGCCTTTCGGTATCGACGATTTCAGCAACGCCGCCAACGACGCCTACGCCGCCTGGCCCGAGCGCCTCTATGTCATCGACGAAAAGGGCCGCATCGCCTATCGCGGCGGAATGGGCCCTTTCCATTACAATCCCAGGGAGGTGCGCGACTGGCTCGCGCAGCGCTACGGCGAGGTGAAGCAACCCGGCAGTCCATCCGCAGCGGCCGGCCTCTAGGAGTTGCCGGCCCCGGCCGCCCCGCCGGCAATAGCGCGGCGGAGAAGCGCCGGGAAGCGGAAGAGAAAGACCTCGAAGCAAAAATTGATGCGAAAAACGAAAGACGATCGCCGCTCGCGAAGGCACGCCGCGGTCATCACCGGCAGCAAAGCAAAACGCAAACCGAGGACGGACCTCGCCGGCAGGGAAAAGCGCGTGGGCTTGGCCCGCGCGCTCTCGAAACTTGGCTTCTGCTCCCGCTCCCACGCTGCCGCATTGATTCGCGCGGGGCGCGTGCGGCTCAATGGTACGTTGCGCCGCGATCCGGAAACGCCCGTTCATCCCCGCAAGGACCGCATCGAAGTGGACGGCAAGCGCGTGAAGGACGCCGCGCGATACTACTTCATGCTGAACAAGCCGCGTGGCATCATCACCTCGGCGGAAGATGAAAAGGGCCGCGATACCGTCTACTCGCTGCTGCCCGCCGGAATGCCGTGGGTCGCGCCCGTGGGCCGGCTGGATAAGGCCTCGGAGGGCCTGCTTCTGCTCACCAACGATTCGGAGTGGGCCGCCCGCGTCGCGTCTCCCGAAACGCATCTCGAAAAAATCTATCATGTTCAGATCGGCGCGCTTGCCGGCGAGAAATTGCTGCGCGACCTCTTGAAGGGATTTGCCGTTGCAAATGGAGAGGTTTTGCGCGTGAAGCGCGCGGAGATCTTGCGGGAGGGCGAAAAGAATTCCTGGTTGGAAGTCGCGCTTGAGGAAGGGAAGAACCGGCATCTGCGGCGGATGTTCGAGCACCGCGGCATCGAGGTTCTGCGGCTGATCCGCGTAGCCATCGGCCCGCTGGCGCTTGCCGACCTGCTCAAAGGAACCTGCCGGCCCCTCACGCCGACCGAAAAGATCGCGCTCGACCACGCCATGCAGCGTAACGCCGGCAGCGCGCGGGGAGCTCTCTTGCCGCGTTCATCGGATGCAATCGCCGCTCCGCCCTTGCCGGCGCAAACCCAAACGCCGGCGGACCTAGAGGGCAACGACAGCGGCGAAAACACCGCGCCAAAGCGCTATCCCTTCTGAGGAGAGGAGCGCGCCAGCGATGGTAAAATGCCACGGCAAACTTCGGCAGAAGGAACGGTGCGGGGCGGGTTGGCATGCTTGATGAGGGAGTGTGGGCGGAAGTGAAAATAGGGGGCGAGCATCTGCGCCTGTTTTCCGAACACAATGCGCAGGGAGTGCAGGCGTCTGTTTACAACGTCAACTCGAAGACGTGGATCGCGCCGTCAGAGCCGGTGAGAGATGTCGAGGAAGGGAAGGATCGCGCCGCTGCGTATGCGCAGGCCTATCTCACTCGTGTTGCGAATTTAGAGTTGCCGCCCTTGCAGTGGAAGAAAGCGCGCTCCGTGTAGCAGGCTAGGGGCGGCGGGAAATGCCGCGGAGAAACCGAACTTCACGTGCTAACGCCGCATCGAGGACTGTTTCACGCTTTCAGCGCAAAAACCGCGATCGCCCGTCGGAAAGAAGCTTCGATTGTCCAGGACAGCGGAATCGTCAGACGGCCTTGGCGTTTCCGATCCCCGGCGCGGAGAAAGCGGCCGGGCAGCGCGTCAGTTCGGGCCGTGCACGGACTGTTCCGGGACCATGGCGGCAAACTCGCGTGCTTCCGCGGAGACGCGCTCGCGTCCAATCCGCTCGGCAAATCCCCAGCACAGATCGAAGGACTGCATCAATTCTTCTTCGGTTGCATTCTTTGCGATGTCTTGAAGGATTTCCGCCAATCGCATCAATCGATCCATCAGAACCTCCTGCGTGGCTTCTCCTCGCGCCAGCCGCGCTCTCGCTTGTGCCGTAAAGTTAGATGCCTGGCCGGCGTTTTCGTATCATCGGTCTTCGTTCAGTTGTAGAACTGTACTCGGGGCAGCCCGAATCCTGTACGGAACGGTCCCGCTTCGCCCGTCTGGCGCACACGAGGCGCGGTTGCGCGGCGGTGCTGCTCTGGCGCAAACTTCGTTGCGCGGCGCGGGAGATGCCGTGCAACCGGAGATGCTCGAGCGCGCGCTAGCTGCGGGCAGGCATGCCGGGCGCTGCTGAGACTGTGCTTGCAGGCGCGAGGAGGCCCGAGCACGCTGGGCATGCGGGCGCGACGCGCCAGGATCGGAGGTTTCATGTTCCTTCGAAGGTGCCTGGGTTTCGCGGTGTTGCTGCTGGCCGCGCCTGGGCCGCGCGCGCAATCGCCGGTTCGAAGCGCGGCGACTGAGCCAGCTCCGGCGGCGCAGCCCGGACGATTGCCGGCATTGACGGCGGAAGAGGATCATCAGAGGCTCCTCGGCCTGCTGCACATCACTGGTCCGCTGCGCCGAGGCGCGGACGGCGACCCAAAGTCGCCGAACGCGGCCAACTACGACGAATCGAAAGCAGGTTCGGACCTGCATCTGCCGGATGCGCTGGTGCTTTCGAACGGAAAACGCGTCACGACGCGAGAGATGTGGTGGAAGGAGCGGCGGCCGGAGATCGCCGAGCTATTTGACCGGGAAATTTACGGGCGTGTGCCGGCGACTGCGCCGAAAATAACGTGGCAGGTGGTCAGCACGACGCGGGAGGTGAACGGCGGAGTTGCGGTGATCACGAAGAAAGTGGCGGGCCGCGCGGATAACGCAGCGGCGCCGCAGATTTCCGTGGAGATGCAACTGAGCGTAAGCACGCCGGCGGATGCGAAGCAGGGCGTTCCGGTGATGCTGGAATTCGGTTTGAGTCCGGAAGTGATTGCCTTACTGGCGAAGAGATTTCCGGAGTTGATGCGCGCACAGGCTGGACCCACGTGGCAGCAGCAGCTCCTGGCCAAAGGCTGGGGTTACGCGACGCTCATTGCCACGAGTATTCAGGAAGACAACGGCGGGGGACTTACGCGTGGAGTCATCGGGATTGCCAATCGCGGAGAGCCGCGCAAACTCGACGACTGGGGAGCGCTTCGCGCGTGGGCCTGGGGAGCGAGCCGCGCGCTGGACTACTTCGAGAGCGACCCCGCGATAGATGCGCGACGGGTCGGGATCACCGGCCATTCGCGTTACGGGAAAGCGGCGCTGGTGGCGATGGCTTACGACCCGCGATTCTCGATTGCATACATCAGTTCTTCCGGCGAGGGCGGAGCGGAACTTTACCGGCGGAATTTTGGGGAGAAGCTGGAGAACGTGGCGGGAACGGGCGAGTATCACTGGATGGCGGGGAATTTTTTGAAATACGCGGGGCCACTGACGGCGGAAGATTTGCCAATCGATGCGCATGAGCTGATCGCGCTGTGCGCGCCGCGGCCGGTGTTTATCGGAGCCGGAGCGACGCAAGGGGACGGGTGGGTGGATGCCAAGGGGATGTTTCTTGCGACGGTGGCCGCGGGGCCGGTGTACCGATTGCTGGGCAAAAAGGGGCTGAATACTTCGAGTTTTCCGCCGATCGAGACGGCGCTGATCGATGGAGACCTGGCGTTCCGGCAGCACGCCGGAGGGCATACGCCGGCGCCGAACTGGCCGGTGTTTATCGAGTTCGCGTCGAGATACTGGGCGAAGTAAGGCGGACGGCACGGCGGAGGCGGCGCGGTTGCGGGGCGTTTTCGCGCAGCATTCGCCGGTGTGGTATCTTCGACCTTCCATGAAGGGCACCGAGATCTCCGTTGGCGAAATGCGGCTGGGCGCGGGCAATCCGCTGTGTTTAATTGCCGGGCCATGCGTGATCGAGTCCGAAGCGCACGCGATGAAGATTGCGGAGCGCGTGGCGCGGATCGCCGCGGATGCCGGCGTTCCGTGCATTTTCAAGGCGTCTTATGACAAGGCGAACCGGTCGTCGGTGAAGTCCTTTCGCGGGCCGGGATTGGCGGAAGGCCTGCGCATTCTGGCGAAGATCAAATCGCAACTGAAATTGCCGATTCTGACGGACGTGCACGAGGCAGCACAGGCGGGTCCGGCGGCGGAAGTCGCCGACGTGCTGCAGATTCCGGCGTTTCTGGCGCGGCAGACGGATCTGGTGGTAGCGGCGGGGAAGACCGGGCGGGTCGTGAACGTGAAGAAACCGCAATTTTCGGCACCGCAGGATATGTCGAATGTGACGGAGAAAATCGTCTCGACCGGCAACAAGCGAATTCTGCTGACCGAGCGCGGGTCTTCCTTCGGCTATCACAATCTCGTGGTGGATATGCGAAGCATTCCGATTCTCAAGAAGCTGGGCTATCCGGTGGTGTTCGACGCCACGCATTCGGTGCAACTGCCGGGAGAGCAGGGGCACGCTTCGGGCGGGCAGCCGGAGTTTATAGAGCCGCTGGCGCGGGCGGCGGTGGCGGCGGGAGCAGATGGCGTTTTCCTTGAGACGCACGACAATCCGGGCGAGGCGCTCTCGGACGGCGCGAACGCGCTGCCGCTCGGACAGTTGGCGGAGTTGCTCGCGCGGCTGAAAGAACTGGGCGGGCTGGTCCGGAAATGGGAACGAGGATGAGTCTGGAAACCGGGCGACGCGTGCTGAGGATCGAAGCGCAGGCGATAGCGGACGTGGTGGCGCGTCTGGACGGAAGTTTTGAGCGGGCAGTGGAGTTGCTGTTCGCGTGCAAGGGACGCGTGGCGGTTTGCGGGATGGGGAAGTCCGGGCTGGTGGGGAGGAAGATTTCGGCGACCTTATCGAGCACGGGCACGCCATCTTTCTTTCTGCATCCGGCGGAGGCGCTGCACGGGGATTTGGGCATGCTGGCGCGCGGGGACGCGATGGTGGCGGTCTCGTACGGCGGGGAAACGCAGGAGATCATTGCGCTCCTGGAGCCGCTGAAGCGGCTGGCGATTCCGCTGGTGACGCTGACGGGGAGGCCGAAATCAACGCTGGGGGAGGCGAGCGATGTGGTGCTGGACGTGAGCGTGAAGGAAGAGGCTTGTTCGCTGAACCTTGCGCCGACGGCATCCACGACGGTGGCGATGGCCGTGGGAGACGCGCTGGCGGTTTCGCTGCTGGAAAGACGGGATTTCCGACACGACGATTTTGGGGCGCTGCATCCGGCGGGGAGCCTGGGAAAAAAGCTCCTGCGCGCGGAACGGCTGATGCACGCGGGCGGCGCGCTGCCTCGCGTCGCGCCGGATACGCCGATGGTGGACGTGTTTCATGAAATGTCGGCAAAACGGCTGGGAATGACGACGGTAACGGAGGCCGATGGGCGGCTTGCGGGGATCATAACGGACGGCGACCTGCGCCGGCTGATGGAGAAGCACCGGGGAGCGGTGCTGGAGATGCGCGCCGCCGATTGCATGACCCGGAATCCGCAAACGATCGGTCCGCAAATGCTCGCGAGCGAAGCGCTCAATTTAATGGAGAAGCGCCGGATTACGTCGGTGGTGGTGGTGGATGAAACGAAGGCGGTGCTGGGCGTGATTCACCTGCATGATCTTTGGGGATTGCAACTGGTTTAGCGGCGGCGGCCGAGAGGAACGTGGCGGGGAAGACTGGTCCGGAAAGTCTCGCGTGGTAAGATTCCGTGCTCTTGGTGTGTTCCGGAGGCGCTCTTGCGAAGCAGTCCGCGCAGAATGCGGCCCGCCGTGCTTCGGCGGGCGCGGCAAATCAAGGTATTGCTGATGGATGTGGACGGCACGCTGACGGATGGGGCGGTGACGCTGCTTTCCCAGCCGGACGGCTCGGCGCTGGAGATCAAGACCTTCGATGCGCACGACGGCCAGGGGCTTTCGCTGGCGCACACGGCCGGGATTCAGACCGGCGTGATTACAGGAAGGGAGAGCGCGGCGTTGCGGCGGCGGTGCCAAGAGCTGGGCATCACGTACGTGTATGAGAAGCAGCCGCTGAAAATTCCGGCGTACGAAGAGATTCTGAAAAAATCTGGCGCGAAGGAAGAGGAAGTGGCGTATCTGGGAGACGATTTACCGGACATTACCATCATGCGGAGAGTGGGATTGGCGGTAGCGGTGGGGAACGCCGCGGCGGAAGTGAAACTGGCGGCGCACCACACGACGAAGGCCGCCGGAGGGCGAGGAGCCGCGCGAGAAACGGTGGAGTTGATTCTGAAGGCGAAGGGCATTTGGGACGAGATGATCGATAAGGCGCGGGCCTGAGGCGGTTCGGACCGATTCCGCGCGGAGGGGCGCAGCAGGCCGGCAGAAGAGCCCCGAGTAAGAGCGAATAGCGCGCGGCAAAGACAAAAGCCGAGGGTTGTTTTGAGGAAGCGACAGGGGGCGGCGTCAACGGTGTTCGACCAGGCGCCGAGGCTTGCGCGCGGTTGCAATTTTCGTTGCACTCCAGGCTTGCAACCTTTGCTGCGAGAGAGTAAGTTGCGCAGCGCGGAGGGCCATTGATGGCGGCAACTGGCAAGTCGCGGGTGCAAGTCGCGCAATATTTGTTGCTGGTGTTCGCGTTCAGTTCGTTTTTTTATTTTCTGGTGTTGCGCTCGGGGAGTCTTGGGTATGGGCGCGGGATGTACGTTCTGGGATTGATGTGGTGTCCGGCGCTAGCAGGGATGCTTACGTTGCGGCTGAACGACCGCAGCATTGGGGAGCTTGGCTGGAAGTGGGGCGAGACGAAGTACCAACTCTGGAGCTGGTTCGTTCCGCTGCTGTATGCCTCGATAGCGTATGGAATTGTGTGGATTGCGGGTTTCGGGGGCTTGGGCAACCGGGATTTCCTGCATTCGCTGGCGCAGCAGATGCACTTGCGGGCGCCGGAGTGGGTTTCCGCGGGCCTGGGCATTTTTCTGACAGGTACCTACGGCCTGATACGGAGCGTTGGGAGCGCGCTGGGCGAGGAGATCGGGTGGCGCGGGTTTCTGGTGCCGGAGCTGTCGCGGACGACGTCGTTTACGGCGACGGCGCTAATCAGCGGCGCGGTTTGGTCGCTTTGGCACTATCCCATTCTGATTTATGGGGACTACAACGCGGGTACGCCGACCTGGTATGGGTTGACGTGTTTTACGGTGATGGTCATCGCCGCAAGTTTTGTGTTTGCGTGGATGCGATTGAAGAGCGGCAGCTTGTGGACGGGCGCGATTCTTCATGGAAGCCACAATCTGTATATCCAGGCGATTTTCACGCCACTAACGCGCAACACGGAGAAGACGGCGTGGTACATCGACGAATTTGGGGCGATGCTTCCGCTGGTGGCGATTGGGTTCGCGTTTTATTTCTGGTCGCGGCGGGGGGAACTGCCGAGCGAGCGGCTACCGAACGGAGACAGGCGAGAGGTGTCGCCACAGGCTTCCGTGGCCTGAGCTTTTCCGCATACTCCTGTGCAAACTTGCGCGCCCTTAAAAGGGCTATCGCACCGAAGACTTGGGCGGCCAGCTAACCGCTGCGCGGATTCTTCCGCGGATCCTTCCGTCCATGATGGCTGCGTCAGCGCGTCAAACCATTTTGGTCTGCCGGAGGCGGCGCACGGACGCCGAGGCGCTCGCGGAAGCGGCATGGAGACCTTATACTGATGCGCGGCTCGCGGCGCCGCGTTTGCCGCGGGCGCGGGTTAACAGTGAGGATGCGCGTGGCCGGTTCAGTGCTGAAGAGCAGCGTAAATGCGAAGTCGCCGGAATTTCAAAAGAACAGCCGGCGGATGATCGAGTTGATGACACGCCTGAAGAATGAAGAGGAGCAAATCGCGGAAGGCGGCGGCGCAAAGGCAATCGAATCGCAGCACAAGAAGGGGCGGCTGACGGCGCGCGAGCGGATTCAGAAGCTGATCGATCCGGGGCCGGCGTTTTTTGAGCTGGGGATTTTTGCCGCGCACGAAATGTACGAGGAATGGGGCGGCGCACCGGCGGCAGGGACGATTACGGGGCTGGCGCGCGTTTCGGGGCGCCTGGTGATGATCATCGCGAATGACGCGACGGTGAAGGCGGGCGCGTTCTTTCCGATGACGGCGAAGAAGGTGATTCGCGCGCAGAATATCGCGATCGAGAACCGCATTCCGACGATATATCTGGTCGATTCCGCGGGGATTTTTTTGCCGCTGCAGGAAGACGTGTTTCCGGACACGGACGATTTTGGGCGAGTGTTCCGCAACAACGCGGTGATGTCCGCCATGGGCATTCCGCAGATTGCGGCGATTATGGGGATGTGCGTCGCGGGCGGCGCGTATCTTCCGGTGATGTGCGATCACATTCTGATGACCGAAGGCTCGGGATTATTTTTGGCAGGTCCGGCGCTGGTGCAGGCCGCGATCGGGCAGAAGACATCGGCGGAAGACCTGGGCGGCGCAAAGATGCACGCGCAGATCAGCGGAACGGTGGACTTCCGGGAAGCGGATGATGAAGCGTGCCTTCGGCGGATTCGCGCGCTGGTGGACAAGACGGGGCCAGCGGCGGCGCCGGCCTTCAGCCGGACGGCGGCGCGAGAGGCGCTCTATGCCAGCGAGGAGATTTACGGGATTTTCTCGAACGATCCGGGGAAGCAGTACGACATGCGTGAAATCGTCGCGCGGATTGTGGACGCGGGGGAATTCGAGGAATACCGGGCGGAGTATGGCGAGACACTGCTTTGCGGATACGCGCGGATTGGCGGGTGGGCCGCCGGCATCGTGGCGAATCAGAAGAAGCACGTGACCGCGGCAGCGCGGGGCTCGGATCAGAAGCGCCTGGAATTTGGCGGCGTGATTTACACGGAGTCCGCGGAAAAGGCGGCGCGATTCATCCTGGATTGCAACCAGCACCGGGTGCCGCTCATTTTCCTGCACGATGTGAACGGCTTCATGGTTGGCAAGGATGCCGAGTGGAGCGGCATCATACGGGCTGGCGCGAAAATGGTGAACGCCGTGTCCAACAGCGTTGTTCCGAAGATTTCCGTGATTTGCGGCGGCAGTTTCGGCGCGGGACACTATGCCATGTGCGGCAAAGCGTACGACCCGCGCTTCATTTTCGCCTGGCCGACGGCGCGGTACGCGGTCATGAGCGGCGAGTCGGCCGCGGGCACGCTGGCCGAAATCAAGCTGAAGCAACTGGAACGGGAAGGCAAGAAAGTGGATGAGAAAGAGCGCAAGGCGCTTTACGAATCGGTCCGCGCCACTTACGAGCACCAAAGCGATCCACGCTACGCCGCCGCGCGGCTTTGGGTGGACGCGATTATAGATCCGGCGCATACGCGGGAAGCATTGATCTGGGCGCTGGAAGCGGCAGCGTTGAATCCCGAGGTTCCGGAATTGAAGACCGGCGTATTGCAAACGTGAAGCGGAGGAGCTGGGGAAATGTCAGGTGAAAACGGCCCGGAAAACCGGCGATTTGTGAGGTTCAACGGGAATCCCCGCGGCGAACAGGTTCATCGCGCACGCTGGAGCGGACCGGGTGATGACCAGGCGGCTTCCGTCAGATGACAAGCGACAACTTGCTGCGGGAGGGGCGATGCCGGTCCATCTCGAGAAGCATCTCGAAGCCGGGATGAATGCCCATGAATGCTGAACCAGTGAAGCTCGTAGAATGCCCGCGGGATGCATGGCAAGGGTTGCAGGAGTTCATCCCGACGGACGTGAAGGCAGAGTATTTGCGCGAGCTGGTCCTCACGGGCTTCCGCCACATTGACGCGGTAAGTTTTGTTTCGCCGAAGCACGTGAAGCAGATGGCGGACAGCGAAGAGGTGATGGCGAGATTGATGGCGGGACTGCCCGAGGGGGTAGCGGCGCCAGAGATTATCGGGATCGTGGTGAATGAAAAGGGACTGGAGCGAGCGCTGGCCACGCCGGGGGTGACGACAATTGGCTATCCGTACTCGATCTCGGCGTATTTCCGGCGCGCGAACGCGAACATGACGCGGGAGGAGTCACGCGCGCTTGTGGCGAGGCTGAAGAAGGAGACGCAGGCGGCGAACAAAGGCTTGGTGGTTTACATCTCGATGGCGTTCGGGAATCCGTATGACGAGCCGTGGGGACCGGAAATTGTCGCGGACACGCTGGAATGGCTGAAGGACATACGTGTCCGGACGGTGTCGCTTGCCGATACGGTGGGCACGGCCTCGCCGGAACTCGTCCGCGATTTGTATGGCAGCGTGAAAGACCATGTGGCGGGCATCGAACTTGGGGTGCATCTGCACAGCCGGCCTGAAACGGCCGAGGCGAAGATTCTCGCGGCGTACGAGGCGGGCTGCCGCCGCTTCGATTCGGCGCTGACAGGCCTGGGCGGATGCCCCTTCGCGGGGGATCATCTGGTGGGCAACATCGCGACGGAGGACGTGATCGCCGCGCTGCGCAAAGCGGGCGCCGATCCGGGGATCGGGTCCGGACGTTTCGCGAGGGTCTTGCAGCTCACCAACGAGATTCGGGCCAAGTATGCGCATGCGCCGCTCGTGAATTAGAATGGGGCTGACCGCTGGCTGAGCAGACGCGCGGCCGGCGTGTGCGAGCGCCCGGTGGGCAGCGTGCGGCGCTTCTGATTCGTTCCCGGTAGCGCAGAGAGGCGGCTATGTACGAGACGCTGTTGCTTGACACTTCCGGCCAGATTGCGCGCCTTACGCTAAACCGTCCGGAGAAGCGCAACGCGCTTTCTCCGCTGACGATTTGCGAGCTGATGACGGCGCTCGACGAGATTGAGAAGAGCAAAGCGCGAGTTGCGATATTGACGGGCGCGGGGAAGGCTTTTTGCGCGGGGATGGACCTGGAGACGCTGGCGGCCATCGCGAAGCAAAGCGCGCATGAGAACCAGGAAGACTCACGGAAGATCGCGAAGATGTTCCGGCGGATCTGGAGTTTCCCCAGGCCGCTGATCGCGGCGGTGAACGGGCACGCGCTGGCGGGAGGATGCGGGATCGCGACGCTGTGCGATTTCACGATCGCGGCGCCGGAGGCGAAGTTCGGCTATACGGAAGTGAAGATCGGCTTTCTGCCGGCGATCGTTTCCGTGTTTCTTTCGCGGCAAGTGGGCGAGAAACGGACGCGCGATCTGCTGCTGACGGGCCGCCTGGTGGAAGCCGCCGAAGCCAAGGAGATCGGACTGGTGACGGAAATCGTCGCGCCGGAGCGGCTCATGGCGCGGGCGGAGGAAATCGCGGAGGTGCTGATCGCAGCGAGCCCGAGCAGTGTGACGCGAGCGAAGCGACTTCTGACGTCGGCCGCGGCCACGGGGGTTGACCACGACCTCGAGCGCGCTATTCTCGAGAGCGCGCGGATTCGGTGCACGCCCGATTTCAAGGAAGGACTGGCGTCATTCCTCGAGAAGCGCAAGCCGGTTTGGCGCGGGGATTCCGAGTAACCCGGAAAACAGGATGATGGAATATCACGATGCGGTTGTGCGTGTGCGCTACGCCGAGACCGATCAGATGGGCGTGGTCTATCACGCGAATTATCTGGTGTGGTTCGAAGTGGGGCGAGTGGAGCTGATGCGTGCGCTGGGTTTCGAATACAAGCGCATGGAGGCCGAGGACGACTGCCATATCGTGGTGGTCGATGTGAAATGCCGGTATCTCAAGCCGGCAAAGTACGACGACGTGCTGCGGGTGCGAACGCGGATCGCGGAGACGCTGAACCGCATGGTTCGCTATTCCTATGAGCTGCTGCGCGACGCGGACGGCGCACTGCTTGCGACCGGAGAAACGACGCACGTGATCTGCGGGAGCGACGGGCGGCCGAAGCGGCTGCCGGAAAAATACCGGGCGCGCTTTGCGGAGCTTGCGGCGCTGCATGCCGCCGAGGCCGGCGATGAGTAACGCTCCGCGGCAGATTGAGCTTACCGGAAACGATCTGACGTTCGACCAATTGTATGGCGTGGCGCTTGGAGGCGCGGAAGTTTCGGTTGGGGTGTCCGCGATGGAGCGGATGAAGGCGTCGCGGAGAGTGGTGGAGCAACTGCTGGCCTCGGGCGCGACGGCCTACGGCATCAACACCGGGTTCGGGAAACTGGCTTCCGTGCGGATTTCGAGCGAGCAGGTGAAGCAGCTCCAGGTGAATCTGGTGCGGTCGCATGCGTGCGGGGTGGGCGCTCCGCTGAGCGAGGCGGAAACGCGCGCGATGATGGTGCTGCGGGCCAATGCGCTGGCCAAAGGGCTGAGCGGGGTGCGGCCCGTCGTCGTGGAAACGCTTTGCCGGATGCTCAACGCGAGAGTGCACCCGGTGATTCCGTCGCAAGGCTCGGTGGGAGCTTCGGGTGACCTGGCGCCGCTCGCGCATCTGGCGCAAGTCGTGATTGGAGAAGGCCAGGCCATTTTTCGCGGCGAAGTGATTGCCGGCGGGGAAGCGATGCGGCGCGCGGGCGTTGCTGCGGTGGCGCTGGAAGCGAAGGAGGGGCTCTCGCTACTGAATGGCACGCAGGGGATGCTGGCGCTGCTGGGGCTGGCGCTGCGGGAAGCGGATATGCTGGCCGAAACGGCGGACGTGGCGGCGGCGCTTTCCCTGGACGCGCTGCGCGGGAGTCCCGGAGCATTCGATGCGCGGATCATGCACGCGCGAGCGTACCCCGGGGCGGCGCGAACCGCGCGCAACCTGGCGCACTTGAACGAAGGCAGCCAGATTCGGGAGTCGCACCGGCCGGCGGAGCGAGATCCGCGCGTTCAGGACGCATATAGCCTGCGATGCACGCCGCAGGTCCATGGTGCGGTGCGGGATGCGCTGGCGCAGGCGCGCGAGATGGCCGCGATCGAACTGAACAGCGCGACCGATAATCCGCTCGTGTTTGTGCGCGAGGGCGGCGGCGACATCATCAGCGGGGGCAATTTTCATGGCCAGCCGCTGGCGATGGCGGCCGACCAAGCGGCCATCGCGCTGGCCACATTGGGCGGCATTTGCGAGCGCCGCATCGAGCAGATGACGAATCCGCTGACGAGCCTGCTGCCGGCGTTTCTCACGCCGGAGCCCGGGCTTAACTCGGGTTTCATGATCGCGCAGGTGACCGCGGCGGCGCTCACGAGCGAGAACAAGGCTTTGGCGGCGCCGCATTCGGTGGATTCGATTTCAACCTCGGGCAATCAAGAGGACTATGTCTCGATGGGGATGAGCGGCGCACGGCGGCTGGCGCGCATGGCCGAAAATCTGCGACACACGCTTGCGATCGAGCTGCTCTGCGCCTGCCAGGGCATTGACCTGCTGGCGCCTTTGCGGACCGGCAAGCTGGCGGAGCGGGCCTACGAGGCGGTGCGCGCAGTGTCGCCGAAGGTGACGGAAGACCGTGCTCTTGCCCCCGATATCGAAGCGGTCGCAAAGGCCATCAAGGAGGGAGCGTTCGCGGCGCTTTTGGGGTAAGGCGCGACGCGGCGCTTCAGCGCGTCAGGGCGAGCTGCAGAAACCGCAGCATTTTGTAACCGGCAAGATAACTGAATGGGGGAAGTTCGAGCGAATAGTGTCCGCAGTGGAGGGGAAGTGTTTTAGGTTTTGCGCCGTTTTGGGCAAGCGCGCCGAGCATCTGTTTGGTGAGGGAAGGGAGAAAGGTCGGGTCATACAAGCCGTACACCATGAAGGTGTTTTTGCCCGCGCCCATGCCGCGCTGGACGTAGGGCATGGGGCTGATGGGAGCCCAGAATTCGCGCAACTGCTCGACCGTGACGTGGCGCCGAAGGCCCTCCCAAACGTGATTGGTGGTCATTCCCTGACTGACGACGTCGGCGAAATAGGTAGAGACGTGGAAGAAGCCGCCCGCGAGGACGGCATCGTCGTGGAGCATGGTGATATAGCCGATGGAAGAACCGATGCTGGTGCCAAGAATGCCGAGACGCGAGAAACCCTGCTGCTCGAGCCATCGAAGACAGCGGCGGGCATCCTGCACGGCCTGGCGGTTGGCGTGCAGGGTGAGGCCGATATTCGCGGCGACAAGCTGGTCGGCGCGCTCGTGGCCTTTGGCCATGCGGCGGTTGTGATAGGGGAGGCTGAGCTTCAAGGCGGTGATGCCGAGGCGCTGAAGCCATTCGCAGAGGCCGTCCTGGCCGTTCCACTTGGCATTCCAGTTCGGGAGGACGAGCACCGCAGCATGCTTATTTTTGCCCGGCCAGAGCCGCGCGTACACGGTGTTGTTTTCGGGCCAAGGCGAGGGCAATGACGTGGTGAAGGTCAGGACATTTTCGGGGTCAAGCCGATAGTCCGAAGCCGGAGTCGTAGCGTACCAGTCCCGGCTGGTTTCGATGGCTTGGCGCGCATAGTTCGCGAGGAACGCGGCCGGGTCGGGATCCTCGACGTTGCCGCCGATCTGCTCGAGTCCCCATGCAAAAGGTTGCACGCGGCGGTTGTCATCCTGCGTCCAGCGGAGATGTTCATATCGGCGGATGCGCCGCTCGAACCAGTTCATGTCCGTATTGTAGCGCGTGCAAGCGCCCGCCTTGCTGCCGCGCTATACTTCGGGGCTTCCACGAAGCTCTTGAAGGCGGTGTCCGCCGCGGTCCTGCCGTTAGGCTTCCGGCAACACACGGCGCGTCCGGATTGAGACGCCGCGGGCGCTGTGGCACAGTCGAAGGGTGGCCGGGTTCAGCGCGATATTTTTCTTATTCGGTATGGTGTTCGGCAGCTTCCTGAATGTCTGCATTGCGCGGATTCCGGAAGGATTGTCGATCGTGTCGCCGGGCTCGCGGTGCCCGCGCTGCCTCACGCCGATTAAGCCATACGATAACGTGCCGGTTTTGGGGTGGCTTTGGCTGCGGGGCCGGTGCCGTTCGTGCGGGCAGGGGATTTCGGCGATGTATCCGCTGGTGGAATTGGCAACGGGGCTGCTGTTTGTCGGGTGCTTCCTGCGGTTCGGCCTGACCGTTGACACGGCGAAGTGGATCGTCTTCTGCTGTCTCATCGTGGTGCTGGCAATCACCGACCTGCGTGTGCGTCTTCTGCCGGATGTTGTGAACTGGCCGGGTTTTGCGGCGGGCCTGCTGTTCTCGGCTCTTGCACCTCCGGGAGACGGGGCGGGTTACCTTTTCAGCGTTCGGGTGTTTCATCGGGTGCTGCCGGAGGCGGCTTTGGGAGTACTCGACGGATTATTGGGCGCGGCCTTTGGCAGCTTGCTGCTGCTAGGTGCGGCGACAGCCTATCGCATGGTCCGGGGCCGGGAAGGTATGGGCATGGGCGATGTGAAGATGATGGCGTTTGTGGGCGCTTTCCTTGGGTTGAAGGGCGCCTTCTGGACGATCCTTCTGGGCACTTTGCTTGGGAGCCTGATCGGAGTGGCGGTGGTCGTTGGCGTGCGGCTGGCGGGATGGACAAAGAAGGTCGCGGAACGCGCCAGCCGGCGGGGCCTGGGCCCCATCAATCAAATGCGCTGGGCGATCGCCAGCCGCTACCAGCTACCGCTGGGGACATTTCTGGGCATCGGAGCGCTTGCCGTTGTATTTCTGCTGATGCCTTCCGCCGCATCCCTGCCGCGGCTACGGTAGCGCGAACGTGGCTGTGGCTCTGGAATCCGCGAACACCGAACACCTGTGGACCATAGCCATTGGCTCGGCCGTTCTTCTTTTCGCGCTGGTGGGAGCGGCTATCTTCGCGATGCGGCGAGCTCTGGAAAGCCGCCGGGAAGCGCAGCAAGAGCCGATTCTTGGCGCGGCACCGAGCACGGAAAATCCTTCCGCTTTCATGACCGCCTCGATGCAGGGCGTGATTTTGAGGCTGCGCGAGCAGGAAAAGGAGCTCGAGCGGCTGCACCGGGCGGAAAAAGAACGCGCCGAACAGACGGAGCGCTTCAGCGAGGAAGTGACGCGGAACATGCCCGCCGGCCTGCTGGTGGTGAACGCGGCCGGAATCATTACGAGCGTGAACCCGGCGGCGGAGCAAACGCTGGGAGTCCGGGGCCTCGCTTTCCGCCGTTACAGCGAAGCGCTGGGAGAGAAGTCCGAGCTGACGCATCTGGTCGGGGAGTGCCTGGCCAGCGGGAGAATTTTCCGGCGCGAGGAGGTGAAGCACGTCGCTCCCGGCGAAGAAACGCGGCGGCTCGGAGTGACGATTTCTCCGATTCGGCGGGGAGAAGGCCGGATCAACGGAGCTATTTGCCTCCTGAGCGACCTGACGGAGCTTGCGACGCTGCAGCAGCAGGTGCAACTGAAGGAAAATCTTGCCGCTCTGGGCGAGCTCTCCGCGGGGATCGCGCACGAGTTCAAGAACGCGCTGGCCACAATTTCGGGCTATGCCCAGATGATTCAGGCGGAGGGCGGAACGGGCGAAGTTGCGGAAAACGCCGCGCGCATTCTGGAACAAACGCGGAATATCACGCATGTGGTCACTGAGTTTTTGAAATACGCGCGGCCGCTGGACATTTCGACGGAGCCAGTTTCGATCCAGGCCATCATCGAGCGTGTCGCGCAGGAAGTCGCCGAATGGAAGCCGGAGGTTCGGATTCGCTTTGAGGGCGCTTTTGGCTGGAGCGCGGGCGATGAGGGACTCTTGCGGCAGGCGTTTCTGAATCTGGCGCGCAACGCCGCCGAGGCGTGCGAAGGCGCGCCAAACGGCGGAAAAGTCTTGATTCGCGGTGAAACGCAGAAGGGCGATACCAGCCTTCAGCGGGTGACTATTTTCGATAATGGTCCGGGCATACCGCCGGCCGTCCATGGCAAGCTTTTCCGACCGTTCTTTACGACGAAGCCGCGCGGAACGGGGCTTGGACTCGCGGTAGTGCAGAAAATTCTGGTGCAGCACGGGGGGCGCGTGGAGGCGCGGAACCGGCTGGAAGGCGGCGCCGCATTTATCGTTACGCTACCGCTGAGCCGCAACGTGCCGGAAGCGGTAGAATCAAAGCAGACGATTACCGGATAAGGGGCAGCAGCCGCCTCGGAAGGCAGGAGAGCAATGCGTTCGCAAACGTGGTTGCGCGCAGGTGTAGCCGCGGCGGTGTTTTGTTTCGCGGCTACGGCGGCGTTCACCCAGCAGCAGAGCCAATCTTCAAACCAGCAGCAGACCGGCGACGCTTTGGCCGATGCGGCCCGCAAGGCTCAAGAGGCGAAGAAGACCGCGCCAAAGCCGAAGAAAGTTTACACGGAAGACGATATCAGCACCCGGCCGGCGACGCAGCCGGCCGCAAATGCTCCCGCAACGGGGAGCGAGGCGCCGGCCGCATCCAGCCCGGCAGGGCAGGGGACTGAAGGGCAAGCAGCGACTTCCGGCGACACCAAGGCGGAGACTCCCGAGCAGAAGTGGCGCAAACGCTTCCAGGCGCAACGAGACAAGATCGCGCAAGCCGAAAAGGAGCTGGAGATACTCCAGCGCGAGCACGATAAGAGCTTGGTGCAGTACTATCCGGATCCGCAAAAGGCGCTTACGCAACAATACAACCGTCAGGACATCAACAAGCTCGACACGCAAATCGCCGCGAAGACGAAAGAGATCGCCAGTTTGAAGCAGCAGCTCAGCGACATGGAAGACGAGCTGCGCAAAGAAGGCGGCGATCCCGGGTGGGCCCGCTAAGGATTTCGTGACCTCCTGCTGACCGGCCGCCGGGCTTCGGACACTTTGCTTTGGAAACGGAAGGGATCCCGAAGCTTCCGAGGCGGGCTCAATCGAGCAAGGCAATGCCTTTCTCGCCACGGAGAGTTCGGCAAGCGCCACTCTCCCGCACGCTTCCATGCTACAAACGAGCGAGATGGAACCGCTCCTTTTGGTGGAAGACAAGAACGAACTGCGCGCCATGCTGCGCAAGGCGCTGGAGCGCGCGGGCTATGCCGTGGATGAGGCACCGGACGGATCGGCGGCCATTCAAAAGCTGCGCGCGCGGCGCTATCTGCTGATCATCACGGACTTGAAGATGCCGGGGGCGAGCGGGCTGGACGTGCTGCGGGAATCAAAGCAGGCGGACAGCACGATTCCAGTGATTTTGCTGACGGCTTTCGGGTCGGTCGAGGAAGCCGTGACCGCGATGAAGGAAGGCGCTTTCGATTTTCTCCAGAAGCCCGTGGATCTCGACCACCTGAAGCTGCTGGTGCAGCGCGCGGCGAGCCAGCAAGAGCTGCTGCGCGAGAACTTGATCCTGCGGGAAGAGTATTCCGCGCGGTACGGTTTCCCGCGCATCGTGGGCGAGCATGGATCGATCCGCGAGATCAGCCAGCAGATCCAAAAGGTTGCGGCGACGGATTCGACGGTGTTGCTGCTGGGAGAAAGCGGCACGGGGAAAGAGCTCTTCGCACGGGCGATTCACCATTTATCGCAGCGGCGGGAACGCCCCATCGTGGCGCTGAATTGCGCGGCAATTCCCGAAGCGCTTGTGGAGAATGAACTTTTCGGACACGAGCGCGGCGCCTTCACGGGCGCCGGGGCCCGCAAAGCCGGCAAGCTGGACCTTGCGCACCGCGGCACGCTTTTCCTCGATGAAATCGGCGAGCTGCCGCTCGGGATTCAAGCGAAGCTTTTGCGCGTACTCGAAGAGAAGAAATTCGAGCGCGTGGGCGGAACGCAGTCGATCGAAGTGGATGTGCGCATCGTGGTGGCGACCAACCGCGATCTTCAGAGACAAGTTGAGCAGAAGCTCTTCCGCGAGGATCTTTATTTCCGGATTTCGGCGGTGCCCATCACCATTCCGCCGCTGCGCGAGCGCGGGGAGGACGTGCTGCTGCTCGCGCAGCACTTTCTCGAGAAATTCAGCCGGGAATTCAACAAACCGGGCCTGGAACTCTCTCCGGAGACCCGGGAAGCCCTGCTCCACTATCGCTGGAGGGGAAATGTGCGTGAGTTGCAGAACACCATCGAGCGCGCCGTGATTCTCGCGGACGGAAGGACGATCCGTCCGGAGGGCCTGCAACTGCCGTCCGCGAAGCCCGACCTGGAAACGATTCCCGCGGGATTGATTCCCGCGAACTTCAATTGGGAGGGTTCGCTCGAAGACGTGACGGCGCGCGCGACGGCACACGTGGAGCGAGTGCTGCTCGAGACGACCCTTCGCGATTGCAAATGGAACAAGACGCGTGCGGCGGAACAACTGGGCATCACGCCGAAGACTCTTCTCAGCAAGCTGCGTACGGCGGGACTCGAAGAGCAGTGAGTCAGGGAGGCGGGCAGCGCCAGGCGAAATTAGCGGCGGGCCGTGTGCAGGGCGACCGTTCCAAACGTCCACACCGTGGATTCGACGTCCCGGTAACCCAGCGAGGACATGAGTGACGCCAATTCGGCGGGGCGAAAGAATCGCGAGACGGATTTCGGCAAATAGGAATACGCGGCGGGGTCGCCGGAAATCATTCCGCCGAGTTTCGGCAGGACGCGGCGGAAATACCAGCGGTACAGATTTCCCAGGGCATTCTGCGGGGGTTCGGTGAATTCGAGGATGGCGAGCGTGCCGCCGGGCTTGAGCACGCGCGCGATTTCACGGAGGCCAGCTTCATAGTTGGCGAGATTGCGAAAACCGAACGCCGTTGTGACGAGATGAAAACTCGCGCCGGCGAAAGGGAGGCACAAGGCGTCCGCTTCAAAGAACGGCCCCGGCACATTCGCGTCCGCGCCCCGTTTTCGGGCGAGCGAATCCGCGCTTTTTTGCCGGGCGCGGAGCAACATGCTGTGGGCGAAGTCGGCGCCGATGATTTTCGCCTTTGCGGTGCGAGACAAGGCGAGGGCCAGGTCACCCGTTCCGCAGCAAAGGTCAAGCACGAGGGCCTCCGGGCGGCTCAGAATGGGGCGCAAACGCCGGGCGGTCCGCGCGCGCCAGAGGCGGTCGAGCTGCATGGAGAGCAGGTGATTGAGCAGGTCGTAGCGGGGGGCGATCCGCGTGAACATCTCGCGCACTTTGCGCGAAGCGTCCGCTTCCGTGACGGCGCCTTCCGGGCGCGTGCCTCCAGGCGAAGCAGCCGATTCAGCCATGTTTGCGCCTGCCTGATGTGCCGCGATTGCGCAATGCGTCCGGCATGGCGCGGAGGACGCGCTCGACGAGTTCGAGAGGAATCGCGTCGCAGGCTTGCGCTTTGCCGATGCGCGGTGACAGGATGAAGCGTATTTTTCCGGACCGGGCCTTCTTGTCATTGCGCATGAAGCCGATGAGTTCCTTGGGCGAGGCGCCGGGCCAGGGAGGCAGCGGACCAATGCGCTTGGTCAAGGCGATGACTCGCGCCGCGTGCTCGGCCGGTGTGACGGCGGCAGCCTGGCCCAGCAAACTGGCCGCGATCATGCCGAGAGCCACGGCCTCACCGTGGCGGTAACGGCGATACTTCGTGGCTGTTTCCAGGGCATGCGCGAAGGTATGGCCAAAGTTCAGAATCTCGCGCAGGCCGGACTCGCGCTCGTCACGGCTGACCACGGCGGCTTTGATTCGCACGGACGAGAGAATCGCATATTCCAAAGCGGCCGGATCGCGCCGAAGGAGCTTTTCCAGGTTTTCTTCGAGGAAGGAGAAGAGCGAGGCATCGGCGATGACTCCGTACTTGATCACCTCCGCGATGGCGCAGCGAAATTCGCGCTGAGAAAGGGAGCGCAGCAGTTCGGGGTCATTCAGCACAAGGCGGGGCGGATGAAATGCGCCGACGAGGTTTTTCCCTTCCGGGAGATTCACGCCGGTCTTGCCGCCCATGGCGCTATCCACCTGGGCCACGAGAGTCGTGGGAATCTGCACGACGGCCACACCGCGAAGGTAGGACGCGGCCACAAATCCAACGACGTCGCCAACGACGCCGCCGCCCACGGCGATCAGCAGAGCCTGGCGGTCGGCACGCGCGCGGGCGAGCGCGCGGCAAAGCGACTCGACCGTGCGCAGATCCTTTTTCGCTTCGGCGTCGTCGAAGAGATGGAGTTTGTTGGCGCCGTGCGGGCCGATTTTCTTGCGAATGGCCCTTCCAGCGGCCCGCCAGACGCGCCGCGAGGAAATAATGTGGATGCTCGAGAATTCGCCGAGTTCGGCGATTTCCGGCACGGCGCGGCGGAGAATGCCGGCCCCGCACAAAACGTCATAGGAGCCGCTCGCGGATTTGATGTGCACGCGTTCGGGGCTGGCTCGGAATTTTTGAAGGAAACTCAGGCCGGCCACGCCGGTCCTCCTGTGCGCAAATGTTCTGCCGTGTTCCCGGCTATTTTGCCTGCAGTGCTTTCACGGATTCCAGAAAGACATGCCCGACAATTGCCAGGGTCTTCGCGTCGATTTTGTCGAGCGTATCCTGGGGCGTATGCCAGTACGGGACGTCCTCGAGGTCGAGGTCGATCACGTCAATGGAGGGGACGTTGCGCTTCAGGAAGGAATCGTGATCGTCGGAAACCTGATCCTGGATATCGAGAAAAATGGCGCCATAGCCGAGGCGCTTGGCGACATTCCAGACCAATTCGGAAAGCCACTCCGTGCCCTCGCGCTTGAAATGAGGAGTGCGGTTGCCCACGAGGTCAGCGAGCAGGAACGCCTTGATCTTGTGGAGATCGCCGCTTGCGGCGAAGCGCGCGGCCATCTGGCGGCTGCCGTAGGTGTTGTCCGGGTCCTGCCAATCGCGGTTGACGGCCTCCTCGGCATCGAAGAATGCGATCCAAACGGCGTAGCGGCCCTTCTGTTGGCAGAGGTTGCGGGCGAGTTCGAGCATGACGGCCGTGGAGGAGCCGCCGTCATCGGCGCCGACAAAATTGTCGAGGCGCTTCGTATCGTAGTGCGTGCCGAGGAGAATAATTCCCGGCTTTTTGCCTGGAATCTTGACCAGGATGTTTTTCATGGGCAAGCGGCCGGCGGGGGTGTCGGCGGAAAATGAGTCGGTCTCGATGGTGCAGCCGTAGCTTTTGAGCTCGGTCTGCAAATAATCCTGAAGCTGCGCAATGGCGGGCGAGCCGGTGGGGCGGGGGCCGAAAGCAACCTGTTTCACGACGTGCGCGTAGGCGCGCTTGCCATCGAAGCCGCCCGTTTGCTCGGCGGGGGGAGCATCGGTTGCGCCCGGCAGTTGCGGCTCCGCGACTTTAGCCATAAATGGCGGGTCGGCGGGAGGCTGGCTGCCGCCGGAGGTTTTACATCCGAGCGTAGCGAGAGCAAGCGCGGCGCACCCCAAAGCGACGGCACCGGCCGACAAGCGGCCGCGGTTTGCGTTCATCGCGCCTCCGCGGGCTGATTCAGCCGGCGCTCCCGTTTTCGCACGACCACGGCGGAAACGCCGACGCTCAGGAAATAAAGACCGACCATCGGGGCCATAAAGATCAGCATGGTGGTCGCGTCCGGCGTCGGAGTGACGATGGCGGCGATCACCGAGATGACGAGTATCGCATACCGGAAATTCTTCATCAGGAACTTCGGCGTGACGATGCCGAACAGCGAGAGAAAGAAAACCAGCACGGGCATTTCGAACACGACCCCGAGGCCCATGAGGATCAAGAGAATGACGTCGAAGTATTCATTAATGCTGATCATGGGCACGACGGTGCCGGGCTGGATGCCATGCATGAAGGGAATGGACATGCCCTGGAATCCGACGAGGAAATGCAAAACGCGGGGAAGGGCGACGAAATAGCCGAACGCGATGCCGAGCAGGAACAGGGCGACGGTGGAGAACAAAAAGCCGGTTACGGCGCTGCGCTCGTGTTTATACAGGGCGGGCGCCACAAAGAGCCAAATCTGGTAAAGGACGTACGGCGATGCGAGCACGATGCCGATGTAAATGCCAAGCGTGAGCAGCAGGTTCAGGAAGCCGGCGGGATGCGTATAAATGAGCTTGGGGTCGAGATGAGCATCGGCAAGCGCCCGGGCCATGGGTTTGGTGATGAACTCAACGAAATAACCCGAGAGGTAAAAGCCCACGAATGAGCCGATGACAATCGAGATCAGGGAATTGATGATGCGCTTTCGCAGCTCGGTGAGATGCTCAAAAAAGGTCATGGAGCCGCCGGGCTCTTCCTCGCGCGTGACGATGCCGGTCTTGGGATCAGGCTGGGCGCTGGTCATGTTCTAAGCCGCCAAGGTCTGTCGAGGGCGCAGAGCTGCCGAGGCTAGAACCGTTTGGAGTGGCGAGTGGTTCGTGGGAGGGTGGGGCTTGCTCGGGAAATATGCCTTCGGAGGAGCGGGGTACTGCCTCCGCGACCGGCGCAATTACGGGAGCGACTTCTTGCGATGGCGATTGCGAGGCGGCCTCCGGGCAAGCGAAGGAGTTTTCGCTTGATCCCGTGTCCGCCATGCCTTCCGCAGCCGGCGATTCGGAGGCGGCTTTCGCCGCCGCCTCGGCCTGCTTCTTCCTTTCGGCCAGCATGGCCTGCCGCTCGAGGTCGCGCATCTCCTGTTCGAAAGCGGACCGGAAGTCGGCGGAGGCCTTGCGGAATTCGGCCATGAGTTTTCCGAGTCCGCGTGCGAGTTCGGGCAATTTTTTAGGCCCGAAAACGACGAGCACCACGACGAAGATAACAATCATGTGGGGAACGCTGAGCATGGCGCGATAGGTGACCCTTTTGGACCCTGTTGGCATCATAGAAAGGGTGTTTCGCGCTGTCAAACCACACTTGGCGCTGTGCTATACTGAGGAAATCCGAAGTTCCTGAAGAGGGCGGAATGAAATCCGAACGTCGCGGCCTTATTCTGGTTTTGGCGGTCTTGCTGGTGTCCGCCGTATTGGGCGGCATATACGGTCCCAACGTCAAAGCGACGACCTCTTCGACGGACGATTTCCAGACCTCGGTCCGCGACTTCACGAAAGTGCTGGATATCGTGCAGGCGAACTACGCCGAGCACGTGGACGTGGACAAGGCGGTGTACGAGGGCGCGATTCCGGGCATGCTCCGGGTGCTGGACCCCCACTCTAACTTCTTTGATGCCAAGCAGTTCGCGCTGCTCCGCGAGGATCAGCGGGGCAAGTACTACGGTGTGGGTATGGTGGTGGCTCCGCGCGATAACCACACGGTGGTGATGGCACCGTACGTGGGCTCGCCAGCCTATCTGGCCGGGCTGAAGCCGGGAGACGTCATCATTCAAGTTGACGACAAAAAGACGGAAGGGCTGACGACGACCGAAGTGGCGGACATGCTGAAGGGGCCGAAGGGCACGGTGGTGAGGATCACGGTTTCGCGGGAAGGCTGGGGAGACCTGAGCTTCAGCGTGACGCGCGGTGAAATCCCGCATCATTCGGTGGACCTGGCGTTCATGCTCAAGCCGGGAATCGGCTACATCCGGCTCTCGGGGTTCAATGAAACGACGGACCGCGAGATTGCGGATGCCATGAAGACTCTGAACGCGCAGAACCTCGACGGGCTAATTCTCGATATGCGGGGGAATCCCGGCGGCCTGCTGAACGAAGCGGTGGCCGTGGGGGATATGTTCCTCGACAAGAATCAGCTGATCGTGTCGCATCATGGGCGGAGTTCTCCGGAGCGGCGGTACTACGCCGTTCGTGGGAACCAGGGGATAACGGTTCCGCTGGTGATCGTGGTGAACAACAACTCGGCTTCCGCGACAGAGATTGTTTCCGGCGCGATTCAAGACCATGACCGCGGGCTGATTGTGGGCGAGACCACCTTCGGCAAGGGCCTGGTGCAGACGGTGACGCCTCTCAGCGAGAACACCGGACTGGCGCTTACGACAGCGCGGTATTACACGCCGAGCGGGCGGCTGATTCAGCGGGATTACAAAGGCGTATCGCTTTATGAGTATCACTACGAGCGGAAGGTGCCTGAACATCCGACGGAAGTGAAGCTGACCGACAGCGGCCGGCAGGTGACGGGCGGGGGCGGGATTACGCCAGATATCGTGGTACCGGCGCCGAAGCTGAACAAGTTCCAGGAATTGCTGCTGCGGAGCGACGTGCTGTTCCCGGCGGAAACGGGCCTCGGCGGATTCGCGCGCTACTATCTCGGAACGAAGCCAACGATTACGAAGGATTTCGAGGTTAACGCCGAGGTTTTGCAGGCCTTCCGCGAATATCTGGGGAAGCACAACATTCGCTATGCGGAGGCAGATTTGTCCGCGAATCTGGATTGGGTGAAACGGAAGATCAAGCAGGAAGTGTTCCTGTACACGTTCGGCCAGCAGGATGGCTTCAAAGTGCTGCTCGATGGCGACCCGCAAATCGAGGCCGCTGTCAATGCGATTCCGCAAGCGCGCGCTCTGTACCAGAATGCAAAGAGGATCGTGGCGCAGCGTTCGGGCGTGGCGCAGCCGGAACAGCCGTAAGGTCCCAGCGAGAACACGACGAGCCAGAGCGGGCAGGGTTTGTTGGCACGGGTTTCCCGATTTGCTAAAATTTTTTGGCTGCTCGTGGGCGAGTAGCTCAGCTGGGAGAGCGCCTCGTTCGCAACGAGGAGGTCGCCGGTTCGATCCCGGTCTCGTCCACCAACTCCACGAGATGAACGCTATCGGCGGGTGATGGGGTAACTGGCGCGAAGACGCACTGAGGGCTATGCGACGCGCAGCGCGGCGATTGGACTCACGCGAGCCGCTCTCCATGCGGGAAGCAGGGCGCACGCCAGATTCATGAGAATAGCCAGCGCCACGGCAAGGTACGCGGTTGCCGGATCAAAGCCGAAGGGCAAATGGCCTTGCCAGGTAGCGATTCGAGTACCTTCATAGCCGAGAGCCAGACCGGTGAGAGAACCGGGAGCGCTGAGAAGGGCCGCCTCGAAGAGTATCTGGGTGAAGATTTCCCCAGTGGTGGCGCCGAGGGCGCGCCGCGTGCCGATTTCCGTCGTTCTAGCCTTTACCGCAATCCATAGAATGGCGAGAATGCCCAAGCCGGAGACCGCAAGCCCGGCGATGCCGATGACGCGCACGTAAAGAGCGAGCTGACGCGCGGAGGCGGCCTGCGTCTCGAGAAGCGTCTTTTGGTTGCGGACCTGAAAGTCATCGGGAAGATTGGCGAGACGACGGTGACGGCTGCGGAGCAGGGCCGTGAGATTTGAAACAGCGTCCTCGACATCGGAGACACTGCGAACCTGAAGCAGCATGCCGGTGTAGTAATCCACGTTCGAGAGGCGGTGCATTGCGGTTTGCAGGGGAACATAGACCTGATCATCTTCGGATACGGCGTCGAGTCCCTGGCCGTGCTCTTCGACGATGCCGATGACGATAAATGGAGAGCGCTCGATCGAGAGCTGCCGGCCCAGCGGCGGCGTGTCGCCGAAGATATCCCGCGCGACTTGAGCGCCAAGAACGGCGACGCGAGCTGCGCGGCGATTGTCGCCGGATGAAAACCACTCGCCGGCCCGAAGCTTCCAGGCTTTCATGACCGGATAGGAAGGAAGGCAGCCGATCACCTGAGCCGTTTTCGAGAGGTCGCCGGCTTTGATTCGGTATTGTCCCGAGAAGAGAGGGGAGCCCTCGGCCAGGCGGGGGAGGCGCTGGCGAATTTCGATATAGTCGGCGGGAACGAGGGTATGCACGATGTCGCCGGTACGGGAACGCACGCCTTTGCCGCGGTCCTGCTGAGGAGTCAGGGTAAGTATGTCGGGTCCCATGCGCGCGATCTGGCCAAGCGCCGCGCGGCGGCCGGCAGCGGCGAAGTTCACGGAGAGCGTCACCGCGGCGATTCCGAAGCCGCTAGCAAGAACAATGAGCGCAGAACGAAGCAGGAAACGGCGGACAACACGAAGAGCCTCTCGAACGATGTAGAGGAAACTCCAGCGCATGAGCTCATCAGGCGCGCAACGCGGTGATCGGATCCACGCGGGCGGCGCGCCAGGCGGGATAGAGGCCGAAGACCAGTCCGACGCAGGCGGAAAGACCGAGAGCATACGCGAATACTCTCCAATCGGAAAGAAGCGCGGCTCCTGCCCAACGAGCGCCCGTTTGAATGATGATGTCGCCGATGAGGGCGCCAAGCGCGCCGCCTCCGAAACCGACGAGGGTGGCTTCGACGGCGAACTGCCAGAGGACGTCCAAGCGGGTGGCGCCGACGCCCCGGCACACTCCGATCTCCTTCCGGCGCTCGGAGACAGCGATCAGCATCAAGCACATGATGACAACTCCGCCGAGGAGAATCGTGGCGATCGCAACTCCTCTCAGGGTTGTGGTGAGCGTGGTTTTCATTTGAGTCACTTGCGAGGCCACGGCGCGCGGGTTGGTGATGGTAAAGTCGTCGAGGGCCGTTTCGGCGAGGTGGTGCCGGGACCGAAGCAAAGCAGTGATCGCTTGAACGGCGGCATCCGAGCGGCTCGCATCCTGAATCTGGACGATCATCATGGTCATGTAGTTGCGATTGAAAAGCCGCTTGGACGCGGTCTCCACCGGAATGAGAATTAAATCATCGAGGCTGCTGCCTGCAGGGCCCGCCCCCCGGGAGCGGAGCACGCCTTGCACCTGAAACGGGACGTCGCCGATACGAATGGATTTTCCGACGGGATCTTCCCCGGCAAAGAGACGCGCAGCCACATCCGCGCCCAGAACCGCAACCCGAGCGAGATCGCGACCGGCTCGGTCGTCAAAGAGAGCGCCTTCCGCGGCGTCGTCCGCGCGAAGAGAAAACCATGCGGCGTTCACGCCGAAGACCGCAGTGCTATCGGCATGATCGCGATACTTGATATCGACATCGAAGGCGTTTTGCAGCTGGGCGATTTGTTTTACGCCGGGAATCGACTGCTGGATGGCCGCGGCGTCCTCGAATTTCAGGGTTCCCGGCACATTGGTAAGAGAAACCATACCTCGGGTGCGGCCGGCGCCGGGCCGAATCATGATGGTATCGAAGGTCCCGACCATGTTTTTGAAGCGCTGCATGGCTTTCTGTTTCGAGGCTTCGCCGAGCGAAGCAAGGACGGTGAGGGACGCGATGCCGAGCGTGACGCCGAGCATCATGAAAAACGTGCGGAGGCGGCGCCGGGCAAGGGTGCGCAGGGCGAGGGACGTTTCGGCGACGATTTTCACCGGCGACCTCCCAGGAGAAGGGGTGTTGCGTCGCAGCATCGGAGGACGTCCGAGCAGACCTGCCCGTCGCTGAGCGTGATTTCACGATTGGCGTGAGCGGCCACGGCGTCGTCGTGGGTCACGATAAGGATGGTGCGACCCTTGGCACGCAGACTCGCGAGCAAGGCCATGACCTCCGCGCTTGCGGCGCTATCCAGATTGCCCGTGGGTTCATCCGCCAGAATCAACGGCGGATCATTGACGAGCGCTCGGGCAATGGCAACGCGCTGCTGCTGGCCGCCGGAGAGCTCATGGCTGAAATGGGTGGCGCGGTCCTGCAAGCCGACGCGCTCAAGCAGTTCGAGGGCGCGGCGGCGGCGGATACGGCCGCCAGCATAGACCATGGGAAGCTCGACGTTTTCACAGGCGGTGGCGCCGGGAAGAAGGTTGAACGATTGGAAGATGAAGCCAATGCGGCGGCTCCGAACGCGGGAGAGTTCGCGATCGGAATGACGCGAGACATCCTCGCCCGCCAGACGATACGAGCCGGAATCCGGCACATCGAGGCAGCCAAGGATATTCAGCAGAGTTGACTTACCTGATCCGGAGGCGCCCCGGACGGCAACGAAGCTGTCGTCCTCGACGGTAAAGGAAACGTCTCGCAAAGCGCGCACGGGAGGGCCGCCGCGGCGCGCATAGGTCTTGCAGATTCCAGTCAGTTCGATCACTGCGTTCCTCCGTCTTGCATGGCGGGCGCGGGACTCACCAGGACGCGCTCTCCAGGAGCCAGGCCTTTTCTAATTTCGGTCATTTGAGCATCGCGGGCACCGAGGGTCACATTGCGGCGTGCGAGGCCGCCTGGTCCGGCGACGTACACATAGCGCGAATCGCCGACTCCGCGAAGAGCGGCGTCCGGAACAAGGATGGCCTTATGCTGGGCCGTGCGGATGGAGACGTTAGCGGTCATGTCGGGTTTGAGGAAGCGCGAGTCTCCTGAAATCGCGATGACCACCTCCTCCGCGAAGAGCGGCGTCCGGAACAAGGATGGCCTTATGCTGGGCCGTGCGGATGGAGACGTTAGCGGTCATGTCGGGTTTGAGGAAGCGCGAGTCTCCTGAAATCGCGATGACCACCTCGTAGTTCACGACGCCGGAAACGATGGTGGCGGTGGGGTTGATCCGCTGAACGGTTCCCTTGAGGTCTCGATCGGGATAAGACTCGACGGTGAACGTTGCTGACTGGCCGGGACGCACGGAGGCGATATCCGCTTCGTCCACCATGGCGATCAATTCAAGGGCGCGGTCGTCGATGATGGTCACGAACGTGGGGGTGGTGAAGGCAGCCGCGACAGTTTCCCCCTCCTGGGTGGAAACGGAGGCAACGGTGCCGGAGATTGGCGCCGTGATGCGGCAATAAGCCAGGGTTACTTCGGCAGAATGCAGGTCGCTGCGTGATTTCTCGAGCTTCGCGCGCGCCGCCTGAAGAGCCCACTCGAGGTCTTCCAGTTGCTGCCTAGGGAGCAGGCCGGAAGCGATGAGTTCGCGCCCGCGGGCAAGGTCGCGATCGGCCTTGCGGACGCTGACCTCGTCCTCAAGGATTTGCGCGCGGTCTTGCGCGATGAGAGCTTGGGTTGGCTGAGGATCAATCTCGGCGATGGTTTCGCCCTTCTCGACATGAGCGCCGACGCCGACGTTCAGTTTTCGAACGATGCCGGAGACTTGCGCTCCGACGCGGACCTGCGCGCCAACGCGCAAGCGGATGATGCCGGTGGCGAGAACGCTGGTCGCGATGCTGCGCTCTTCGACCGCGGCCAATTGCGCCGGGTCGGCGCGCGTGGGCACAACACGCGCGCGGGTGAAGTACCAGAAAGTGCCAGCGCCAATGGCGGCCAGGAGGCCCGCGACGGGCAAGGCGAGCCGTTTCATGGAAGCGAGCCGGTTCACTGTTTCTCAAAAACGAGCAGCATGGGTGGGTTATTGCCGCGGACGTATTGGTCCGTCATCGTCTTGCCGGCATCGGACAGCCAGCGCGTCTCGGTGCGAACTATCTTCGAGCCGGCAACCGCTCCTTCCTGCGTCCATGTGGTGGTGAGGGTCTCGCCGGCCCATTTGGTGACGGTTTGGTTGGGGTCGCCCATCGGACCGTCGTTCGGCGTTGTCTTGCCGGTCAGGTCATACCGGAGGTCCCGAGTTTGCTCCTGTCCGTTGAACTTCGAGACTTCGTGAACGGTTAAAAGCTTTTCGGTCTGCTCGATTTTGAGAGTGATTTGCATGGCGGACATCATTCCGATGTTCTTGCTTCTGGATGTATTCAAGACCCAGGTGCCCGAGAAGTCCGGCGCGGCCAACGCCGGAGTCAGGGAGAAGCAGCAAAGCATGACGAAGAGCAGGTAGGACGACTTGAGTTTCATTGGTGCGCTCCTTGGCCCGCCTGGGAGTCTAGTTGAGCGGGACCAGAGAGAGTCTCGGGGTTGCACCTAAGTGCAGAGTCAAGGTTTTTTTGTGGGCAGACGCATTTAGGCGATGGCCGGCGGAAAGAGAAGGCGCGCCCCGGATACGCCGCAATCTACGAATCGGCTGGACAACGGCTCCGCGCGGATTCGGCGGGCTTTTTCCGCTGGGCGAAGGGGCAGGTCTTTCCCGCAGCCGACCGGAGCGACTCAGCAATGCGGAGCAGATCGCGACGCATTCGCCGTATGGTTTGCGCCTTATCATCGAGCGTCCGCAGCTTTTCCTGGGTCATGGCCATAGCGCGCCTCATGCCCGCCGGGTCCACGACGGGATCACACAGAGAACGCATGGTGCGGTGAAGATCGAGCAGTTCGCGGATTTCGCGCAGAGTGAATCCCAATTCCTGCGTGGATCGAATCCCTTTAATCGCATCTACATCGCGCCGGGTGTAGGTGCGGTAGCCTGACGCGGTGCGGGGAGGAGGTTTCAGGAGCCGGCGCCGCTCATAAAAGCGGATCGTGGCGATTTTGACGCCGGCAGCTTTAGCGAGTTCCCCGATTTTCACGGTGCGAGTATAAACCTTGCACCATGGTTCAGGCTCAAGAGGTTTTGCAAGCCGGGATGGCGTTGCCCGAGCGGAGGTGAAGTGCGGGCATACTCAGGGGCACCTGCTCACTATTCCGGCACGGTTCGATCCTCGCGTGGCGGGAATCTCAGGGGATCAACGCAACGCTGACAGACTTCGGCAGTACCGTGGACCGGAACACCACCACCTTCAGAGCTATGCCGGAGCTGCCCTGTTGAAATTCCCGCGGGTCCACGCACTGGCTGCCCATCAGAGGAATACCGGCCAGAGTGAGCGACATACAAACCATTCCATTGGCGTCGGTGTACTGCGGGGCAACAGCAATCGTGCCGGAAAGATTTCCATTCGAATCGCTGGCGAGTTTGCCAATCTGCACCATGGCGCCGTTCTGCAGTTGGTTTGCTGTTGCGTTCGCGTTCGGCATCACGGGTGTTCCGTCGTCAAATAAAGCCGAGCCGCTGATCTTCAGCGTTACCGCGGAGGTAGCCGGTTGAGTGACCGTGAGCAACGCCTGTGAGGTGGTCACTTGACCTGGAACCGGGCAGTTGTAGAACTCAAAGGAATACGTCGAGCCATTGTCGGACGATGTGAGAGCTGGAGTGGTGTAGCTCACGATACCGTCCGAGGCCGTAATGGGACCCCATTTCAGCATCTTTCCGTTCTTAAGGATGACCGTGCGGCAAGGGCCGGCCGAGGCCTGTGCCGAGAAAGTGGCTGTCTGGCCGACTTGGGCCGACTGAGCCCGAGGCTGCAGCAGCACGGTAATTTGGGATTGCGGCGCAAGCAACATCAGAATCGCAGTCAACAGAGTTCTCTTCATGAAGCCTCCACGGGGTCATACATCCGCACTGATTTGGAGATGCCGATCGAGCACGCCTTGCCAACAGCTTTTTAGAACCGAGCGAAGATGAGGCTTCAGGGGATGAGCGTTATACCTGCGTTGGGCTGCGGCGCCTGCAACTCCGCCGTGCGGCAGCCACCGGGAGGGAAGGAGCCCCGCACCGAGCGATTCGGTAACGCCAAACTAGCCGAAACGGGACGCCGCCTGTAACTGACCGATTGGCGGGAAAAAGTACAATTCGCTTTGCAACGCGGGCTGTCTGGTAGGACAAGGGTGGTTTGCCCTCGGTCCGGCACGCGTTGATACGGAAGGGCAGTTTTCATGCTTGCGTATTGTTCGCGAAGGTCCCGGTATTTCGGTGGAAGGACCGCATTTTCGGCGCCACGGTGCCGAGCTGGTTTCGTCATGCCAGAGAAACCCACTCTGCTCGGTTCTGTCCGCTGCCCGGGCCGGCAGGCTCCTGGTCCGAGACAGCTCCGGCCAAAAAATAGCCGTTGGTCCTTAGAGCACCTCTGGTATAGTCCAGCCATCCGCTATGCCGACCACCGCTGTTTTGGCGCAAGACTGCGGGTCCCCTCTGGCAGCCACCAGTCACTTCCGCGTGGGGTTGGCTGCCTCTCCGGCCGACCTCGAGGCCTGCCAGCGACTGCGGTATCTTGTTTTCAATGCTGAACTGGGAAGCGGACTTTCCGTCTCCGAATCCTCAGGATTGGATCGCGATGAATTCGATCCGATTTGTGACCACCTGATGGTCTATGAGGCAGCTACACGGGAACTCGCCGGCACATACCGCTTGCAGACCGGCTGCCGCGCCAAAAGCAATCTGGGGTATTACAGCGAGCGGCTTTTTGATTTCACGCGGTACGAACCGCTTCGCCGGGAAATTCTCGAGCTCGGCCGCGCTTGTGTGCATAAGGACTTTCGCAGCTTGCCGGTCCTGCATATGCTTTGGAAAGGGATCGCGCGCTACGCTGAGAGGCGCAAGCTGCGCTATCTGCTGGGGTGCAGTTCGTTGACGTCGCAAAACCAGAACGATGGCGTTGCGCTATATAAAGAACTGCGCGAAGGGTATCTTGCCGCGCCGCATCTCCGGACTGTGCCACGGCCTGGCTTCGCATGCGCGTCCGATGGTACACCCACCTCGCCTCCGTGTCTGCCGCGGCTCTTCCGCGCCTACCTTGAAATTTCCGGGCGAATCGCGGGCCCCCCTGCGATTGACCGGGAATTCAAAACCATCGATTTCCTGACCGTGGTGGACTTGCATAATCTTCCCGGACGTGTGCGCGCCCGTTTTTTTTAGCGGTGCTTGAGCCCTCCGCGGCCGAGAAGACCGCCGGTTACTTTGCGTCGGCGCCCGCTTACGCGGAAGGGGCGGGTGTGCGGAGGCGAATGAGTTCGGAGGTGATGCGATCGAGGCGCTCGACAAGTTCGCGGTGCCGGAGTTCCTCTGTTTGAGGTTTCTTGGCGATGAAGGTGAGGGTGCCGCCTGGTTCGAGGATGCACTGCTGCACGTCGGCAAGGGAGTCGAAGCCTTGCTTGCGCGCGGCGGATTGGAGCTGCGAAATGGTGATGAGTTCGCGCTTCAGGTGGCGGGTGAGGACTTTGCCGTTTTCGATAAGCGTTTCGCAGCCGCCTTCGACGAGTTCATCCAGCCGGCGGTGCCGGTAGAGGAACCGAACCACGAGATAGTTAACGAGGAGCAACGAGCTGGCGCCTATGATGCCGCCGGTGACGCTGTTGTCATCGCCGATGATGGCGTTCTGGACGGTATTGGAGAGCGTCAGGAGGACGACGAGGTCGAAGGGATTGAGCTGGGCCAGTTCGCGTTTGCCGGCGATGCGCAGGCCAATGACCAAGAACGCGTAAACGATAACCGGCCGAGCGATCTTTTCGACGATAGGCAGACCCAGAACAAACATGTGCTGCCACGCTGCATGCATGAAAAAAGCCTCCTCGTGATACGTGACGCTTGGGCGCTCAAGTGCCCCTCAATAGACCGGAATCCCCCCATGAAAGAAGCGGCCAGAATGGAGGCGCGCCGCCGAGCGTAACACGAAACGCAGGGAGCGTGGAAAACCGCGCGGGAGGGGCCGCTGTGCGGGAGCGGCGCTCGATTCGAAGCGGATCGGTGAAGCACGGAACTGCCCGAGAGTACAGTTGCCGTTTGGCCACAGGTGCATGCGCGGGAGAATGCCGCAAGAATCGAAGCAGGTATCATGGCCTGAGTACATTCGCCTTCGACTGATATGGTCGTTCTACGTCCCAGCGGAGGCTGTCAGAACACACCGCGCCACGGTGCACGTTCCGCCGGCCGGATTCGCGAGTAGCGACCGAAGATGTCAGGACGCTCCCCGATTGAACATGAGACCACGCTTGGCGCCGAGCAACTGAACGCGCTGCTCGGAGCGATCCACGAGGTTGTGTTTCTGCACACCCCGGATGGAACCATCCTGTATACCAATCCCAGTTGCCAAAAGACGCTGCGATACCAGCCGGATGAGTTGCTCCACACGGATTTGTTTTCGTTGGTGCACCCGAGCGACGCTGCGGGAGTGCGGGCATGGATGGCGGCGCTGGCGACCGGAGCAAAGGGGGCAGCCATTGAACGATGCCGCTTGCGCGCGCGGGACGGCGGCTGGCGTTGGTTCGATATAGCGTCGCTGAACCGGCTGAAGGATCCCGGCATCGAGGGAATCATCACAACGTTCACGGAGGCCACGAACTTACGGCGCATGGAAGAGGAGCGGCAGGTCATTTCCGAGGTGGTTCATGCGCTGAACGAAACGGCGAATCTGGACCAACTATTGACACGGATTCACCAGGCGCTGAAGAAAGTGGTCTATGCGGAGAATTGCTTTGTGGCGCTGCATGATCCGGAAGCGGACACGTTCCATTTTCCCTTCATCGTGGATGAATTTGACGCGGCGCCGCCGCCACAGAAAGTCGGGCGGAGCTGCACGGCCTTTGTGTTTCGAACGGGACGCGCGACACTGATTCCGCAGAGCGAATTCGACCGGCTGGCAGCAAGGGGAGAGGTGGAGTTGGTGGGCTCTCCATCGCCGGCGTGGCTTGGCGTGCCGCTGAAGACGCCATCGGCAACCATCGGCGTACTCGTCGTGCAGCATTATTCCAACGAGAACGCCTACGACCAGCGCGATCTGGAGTTCCTTGATTCCGTGGGCGGACACATCGCGCTGGCAATCGAGAGGCGGACGGCGGAAGATTCGCTGCGCGCGAGCGAATCGATGTTCCGGCTGCTGTTCGCGCACAATCCCCTGCCAACCTGGGTTTTCGACGTGGATACGTTGAAATTTTTACAAGTCAACGAGGCCGCGGTAAAGCAGTACGGGTACACGCAGGAGGAATTCGCGGCAATGACCTCGCTGGACATCCGTCCGGAAGGCGAGCGGGAACGGTTCCGGAAACATTTGCAGGAGTGGTACGGACGCGGAAGGTATCAGGGAATATCGCAGCACATCACGAAGGACGGGAAAAAGCTCGAAGTCGAGATCATCGCACATCCGTTCCAGCACGCGGGCCGGGAAGTGCGGTTAGTGGTGGCGCAAGACATCACCGAACGCCATCATCTCGAGGAGCAACTCCGGCAAGCGCAGAAAATGGAAGCCGTGGGGCGATTGGCCGGCGGCGTGGCGCATGACTTTAATAACTTGCTGATGGTGATTAAAGGGCACACGGAGCTGCTGCGGAATTCGACGCCGCAAAGCGAGGAAGCGGCCAGAAAAATCGAGCAAATTGACCGCGCGGCGGACCGCGCAACGACACTGACGCGGCAGTTGCTGGCGTTCAGCCGCATGCAGGTGCTGCAGCCGCGCGTCATGAACCTGAACTCCGTGGTCGAGGACATGGGGAAGCTGCTGCCGCGCCTGATTGGCGAGGATATTGACCTGCTGATTCAGATGGCATCGGACCTCGGGCGAATCCGGGCGGACGCAAGCCAGATGGAACAGATCATCATGAATTTGGCGGTGAACGCGCGCGATGCGATGCCAAACGGGGGCCGGCTGGTGATCGAGACATCCAACGCCGAGCTTGACAGGGTTTACAACGCGGCGCATCCGATCGTAAAGCCGGGGAATTACATCTGCCTCGCCGTTTCCGATACCGGAACGGGGATGGATGCGGAGACGCAGACGCATATCTTTGAGCCGTTCTTCACGACCAAGGAGCAGGGGAAGGGGACGGGACTCGGCCTCTCGACGGTGTACGGCGTGGTGAAACAGAGCGGCGGGTTCATCTGGGTGTACAGCGAAGTAGGAAAGGGAACATGTTTCAAGATCTACCTGCCCCGCGTGGAAGAGCCCGAGGAAAAAGCGGGAGGCGTGCTGCCGCTCGGGGAAGCGCCGCGCGGAACGGGAACGATTTTGCTGGCGGAAGACGAACAGGACGTGAGGGAAGTGACGCGAGAGTTTCTGGAGTCGGGCGGTTATACGGTGATGGAAGCGCGTGATGGGCGCGATGCGTTGCGCATCGCCGCGGAGCATCCCGGGACAATCGACTTACTGATGACCGATATGGTGATGCCGGGGATGACGGGACAGGAACTCGCCGGACGCTTGCAGCAGAAGAACACGGAATTGCGTGTGATCTACATGAGCGGGTATAGCGAGCACACAGCAGCCGAGGCGGCACAGGCCGAGCCTTCGGTGAGATTGCTGACGAAGCCCTTCAGCCGCGGTGCGGTGCTGAGAGCGGTCCGGGAAGTGCTGGGACCCGATCGAACGAGCCGTCCCTAGTGCCACTTCGCGGTACGCCGGTTGTCCTTTCCCATTCAGGCGGAGAAAGCATAGGACCGCGCCATCGTTGCGCCTAGCGTGGCGTGGGCCGGCGATACTCTAGGCGATTTTGGGATGGCGGCGGTGCCAGTCGGTGTGCTGCTGATAGGCGCGAGCGGCGCGGATGACGCTGAGATCGTCTCCCGCGCGCGCAACGAATTGGAGACCGACGGGCAGGCCCTTATCGGTGAAGCCGCAGGGAACGCTGATCGCAGGCAGTCCGCAGAGATTGCCGATGGCGCCCAGCGGATCGGGATAGTTCAAACCGGTCTCGAGGTTGAGATCGAGCGGAGTGGCAGGAACCGGCTGGGAAGCTGCTGCAAGGACGTCAAAGGAGCTGAAAAGCAGATCAACTTGCTGCTGCAAACTCTGGCGAATTTTAAGCGCAGCCAGATAGTCGGCCGCGGGAATTTGCTCATTCACATACCCGGCGATCTGGCCCAGCGGGTCCGCAAGTTCACGAACGCGGCCAGAGCGGATCAGCTCACGAAACGACGCCGCGCTTTCGACGGCGACGATGACAGCGGCAGCGTCCTCCCAGGGACCGGCGGGAAGTTGTGCGGTTTTCATGGCGGGGAAGATTCGGTGCAGCGCCTTGGTTGCGGCATCCAGAGGCTTGGCTACGGCCGGATCGAGCGATTTCCATGCGTTGGTGAGCCAAGCCACGCGGAGCGGGCGCGACCCCAGATCTGCCGAGGGCGAGTACGTGAACGCAGCCTTGTCGATCGGCAGAGTACCCCGGTCGTTAACGTCGTGTCCGGCGATGGCTGCGAAGATGCGAGCGCAATCATCCGCCGAGCGGGCCATCGGGCCAATCTTGTCCATCGAAGGTGCAAGCGACATGGCTCCGTAGCGGCTGACCCGGCCGTAGGTGGGGCGGAGTCCGCTGACGCCGCAGAACGCAGATGGGCAGACAATCGAGCCCCAAGTCTCTGTGCCAATGGCGAAGGCGGCGAGACCCGCAGCGACAATCGCGCCGGAACCGGAGGAAGAGCCGCACGTCCAGCAATCGGTATTCCACGGATTTTTCGCCTCACCTTGCAGCGAAGCGGACGCGAAGCGGTAACCCATGCCTCCGGCCAGCTCGATCATCGAGGCCTTGCCGATGAGTACCGCGCCGGCTCGGTGAAGGTGGTCAATTACGGTCGCGTTATAGCCGAAGACCTGGTTGGCGCAGGGTTTTGCGCCCCAGGTTGTTGGCATGCCCCCGACGGCGAGCAGGTCTTTTGCGGCGTATGGAATCCCATGAAGCGGGCCGCGATAGTGCCCGCGTTGAATTTCCCGTTCGGCAGCCCTCGCTTGCTCGAGAGCGAGGTCGGGCGTCAGGCGCGCGTATGCGTTGAAACGCGGGCCGAATTTCTCGCTGCGAGAGAGATAGAGTTCCGTAAGCGCGACTGGGGAGAGCTGTTTCGATTCGATGCGCCGCGCGAGCTCGGCAACGGAAAGAAAATGGAGTTCTTCGGCCGGCATCGAGTCCTCAGGGCTTCTTTGGTGGTGGAGTCAGCCCTTTGGGCGGAGCGGTGCCAGGGGCTGGAATGGGAGACGGCGACTTGCGCTCGTGCTCGATGAGCGGTTTAAGGTAGAGTGCCGGGTCGTCTGAATTCTGTGCCGGGTAAGCCCGAAGGCGATCGAGCTGGCGCTGAGCGGCAACGGAGAGGCGGGCAATTTCGGATTTCTGTGACTCGGAAAAGCGGCTGCCGTAGAGATCTAGTATGGTTTGCGTGCGTGCGGCGGCTTCTTTCTGGCTTTCGGCCGGGAGAGCCGTGGCGGTTTGCGGGTGCGGTATGGAAGCGCGAAGCGAGGCTGCCTGGAGGGCAGTTGCCGGAACCAGGCTGGCGACTGAAGCGATGGCGGCGCGCCGGCCAAATTCGCGGCGAGAGATGGAGTGATTCTTCGAGGCGTCCATGGGGCCGTCCGAGGCGATGGAGTTGTGGAGCAGACTCACGCCTTGCGAGGCTAGCGAATCCGCGAAGCGGAATCAACCGGAGCTTGGCGAATCGTTTCGCCGGAATCATTACGGGGCGGTCTAGAGCTGTTCGAGGTTAGCGTAACGCTCAATAAATTTCTTCGTGCCGCGACCGGGGAAGCTGACGGAAAGGCGGCGGTCGTCTTCGTCGCCCTCGACTCCGACGATCGTACCAACGCCGTATTCGGCGTGACGAACTTTGCGGCCGAGGAGCGGGTCGCCATTTCCAGACCGCCGCGGAGGACGGCCAAAAGAAACGGAGCCGGGAGCGGATCGCCGCAGCGCCGCGGCCGAATGCCGGGGCTGCTGCCCACGAACCCGGCGTAAAAACTCCTCGGGGGAATAGGAATATTCCGGGTCGGGCTCGTAGCGGCGAGTCTGACCGATTTCCGCCAAGGAGCCGCGAGCGGTATCCACAAGTTCGCTCGGAATTTCCGCGAGAAACCGCGATGGCAAGCCGGCGCGGGTTTGCTGTTCGTTGCCGAAAACGCGGCGATAGACGGCACGCGTGAGCGTAAGGGATTTGCGCGCGCGAGTCATGCCCACATAGACCAGGCGCCGCTCTTCCTCGATGCCTTTGTCTTCATTCAGGGAACGACTATGGGGGCAGACGCCCTCTTCCATGCCGGTAAGGAAGACGTGATCGAATTCGAGGCCCTTGGTGCTGTGCAGGGTGATGAGGGTGACGCCTGGTTTGCCCTCGTAAGAATCGGCGTCGCTCACGAGAGCGGCGGCGTCCAAAAAATCCGTGAAGGATTCGCCGGCTTCCATGCTTTCCGCAACCGCGCGGGTAAGTTCCTCCAGATTTTCGATGCGTGCGACGTCCTCCGGCGTGTTGCGGTCCTTGAGCATGTGCAGATAGCCGGATTCTTCGAGGACGGTGCGGACAAATGCGGAGGGTTCCTGTTCCTGAAGAGCGTATTGGAGCCTTAAGACGAGCTCCTGAAATCCGCGCAGAGGCGTGACGGCCCGGCCGCCGGAACCGCCCGAAACGAATTGGCCGATGGCCGCCCAAAGAGAACGGTTGCCGGCACGAGCGGATTCGCGCAGAGCGTCGAGCGTGGATTTGCCGATGCCGCGCGGAGGAACGTTGAGCACGCGCAGCAGGGAGACATCGTCCTCGGGATGCATGGCCAGACGAATGTACGCCAGGGCATCTTTCACTTCGGCGCGATTGTAAAAGCTGAAGCCGCCGACGAGTTTGTAGCGCAGGCCGCGCCGGCGGAAGACCTCCTCGAAGGCGCGGGATTGGAAATTGGTGCGGTATTCGACGGCAATGGTCTGATCGGGATCCTCGTCGATGATCTTTTCGGCTTCGCCGGCAATAAATTCAGCTTCGGCCTGGGCGTCCCGGGCCTCGAAATACTTGAGGTTGGCGCCGCCGCCTTTTTCGGCGCTGAGGGATTTTCCCAGGCGTTCCGGGTTGTTGGCGACGACCGCCGCGGCGGCATCGAGAATATTTTGCGTGGAGCGGTAGTTGCGCTCCAGTTTGATGAGGCGGGCCCGCGGGTAATCGCGCGAAAAACTCAAAAGGATCGAGACATCGGCGCCGCGCCAGCGATAAATGGACTGATCTTCGTCGCCGACGACACATACGTTCTGCGCGGGCGAAGTGAGCAGGCGCAGGAGTTCGTATTGGACGCGGTTGGTGTCCTGGTATTCATCCACGTGAATGTACTGAAAACGCTGCTGCCACGCTTCGCGCACCGCGGGATTTTCGCGGAGCAGGCGGACGCACCGGAGGAGCAAGTCGTCGAAATCAAGCGCGTGGCTCTGGCGCAAGAGCTGTTCGTAAGCCGCGAAAACGCCGGCGACGTGGCGCGCATCCTGGGTGATGGCTTGCGCGCGAAGCATTTCGGGAGTCTGCGCGTGGTTTTTGGCGTAACTGATGCGGCTAAGGATGTTACGCGGCGTAAGGGCATCGTCGTCGATGCCGAGGCTGCCCATCGCAAGCTTTACGGCAGCGAGCTGATCGTCATCGTCGTAGATGGCGAAGTCTCGCGGCAAGCCGGCCGCCGCGTGCTCGCGGCGGAGAAGGCGCACGCAGAGGGAATGAAATGTGGAAACCCAGGGCTGCGCCGGAGGGACACCGGCGCGAAGAAGAAGATCCGAGATTCGAGTGCGCATTTCTTCCGCGGCCTTGTTGGTGAAGGTCACGGCGAGAATGCGCTCGGCCGGCACGCCCTTCGTGATCAGATTGGCCATCCGAAAGGTGATGGCGCGCGTTTTGCCGGTACCTGCGCCAGCCAGAAGCAGGAGAGGGCCTTCCGTGGTCTCGGCAGCCTGGCGCTGCTCGGGATTGAGTTCGGCAAGAAGGTTGAACATGAAAGAAGAAGCCGAGGAAATGGGCACAGGTTATGTTAGCCGAGAGCAAAAAACGGCGCAAACGCGCTCGAAAAATGCCGCCAAATCTTCTGTTGGACAAAACGGAGATTTTGGGACGCGGGTTTGGGCATCAGCAAGTCGCGCGTGCGGTGAGACGCCGCCCATCCGGTTCCGTGCGATAAGGCCTGTTCTTCGAGGCTCATGGCAAGGGGCAGACGGTTGACGGGCGCGGCCATGAAGGAGAGCGGCGAGCAGCAGAGGGCCGCTGCACGGCAGAAAAACGGCCGCGAAGAGACGCGTCTAGGATTTTCCGGCGCGAGCGAGATCGATATCGAAGAATGTGAGCGACTGCTTCTTTTCCATAATGGTGATGTCAGGAATGTAGAGGTGAGCGGAGTTTAAGAGATCGAACTGGCCCTGCAGGTCGAAGTAGAGCAGGCCCGTGACCGTGCTATGGGGCGCCAGCACGTTGGTGGGAACGCCCGCGTCAGACGCCTGTCGCTGGAGTTCGATCCGATCCTTGTCGTTCGATTTTGGAGTGCCAACCGGCAGGGGAAGGCGGCGGCGGGCGGTGGGGTCCTTGGCTCCGGGATGGAGAATGGTATCGGCAAGTTCGAGCGGGGTGAGCGCCTGGAGTTCCTGGCGATTGTCCTGGTCGATTTGCAGGGAAAGACGAATCCGGCTGATGGCAACGCTCATGGCGTCCGAAGAATCGTTGCGGAAGGAAACCTCGACGGCAACCACGCCCGCGGCCAAGGGCGACCGCTTCGGGAATCGGGTTTTGTACTGGGCGCTATCGAGCCACGGCTGGGCGGAAATGGTCAAGCCCTCGTGAGAATCGGCCGCGGCCGCTTTGAGCGATGCCTGGGGCGGCGGCGCAGCGGCAATGGCCGCCATAGCGGCGGCCAAAAACGCGGTGTGGACAGCGGCTTGGGCGAAGCGCATGCAGGTATAATGAAGGCTTATCATCTTTGACGCCTTCGATTCCAGCAATAAGTTCGGGGTTGCCTTGTGGACGCGATGAGGATGACGATGCCTGCCGAAGGGCGGAGTTAGCGGTTCGTGTATCTGATCTATAGCGTGCTGATGGGTGTCGCCGCGGTGGCGCTGACGCCATATTGGTTGATTCAGGCGCTTCGTCACGGAAAGTACTTGGGCAATCTGAGAGAGCGGCTTGGTTTAGGCTACCCAGCGCTCGAGCGTCCCGGGTTCGAGCGCAAAGAGGCGATCTGGATGCACGCCGTCTCGGTCGGGGAATTACTTGCCGGATTGGCGCTGGCGAGGCGGCTAAAAGAGCGATATCCCGAGCGGCCGCTGGTGATCTCCACGACCACGAGGACGGGGCAAGCCCTGGCGCGGGAGAAAGCGGCATTTGCGGATGCGGTGATCTACTTTCCGCTGGATTGGGCTTTTTGCGTTCGGCGCGCGCTGAAGGCAGTGCGGCCAGCCCTCGTCATCGTGCTGGAAACGGAAATCTGGCCGAATTTCTTGCGGGAAGCGGCCCAGAGGGAAGTGCCGGTCATCTTTGTAAGCGCTCGCATTTCGGACCGCTCATTCGCGAGATATCAAAGCTATTTTCGATGGGCCGGGTTTTACCTGAAACCGCTGATGCGAAGCGCGCTGGGGAATGCGGCGGCTTTCCTGGCGCAAAGCGAGAAGGATTCGGAGCGGCTGCGGGCGCTGGGCGCGCCGGCGGAGCGAGTGCGCGTGAGCGGGAACCTGAAATACGACATGGAGTTGCCGGCGCCGACGCCGGTTTCGCAGTGGCTTGCGAAAGAGGCGAAGGCGCGAGGGCGATCGCCGGTGATCGTGGCGGGAAGCGTGGTGGCCACGGAGGAACCTTTGGCGCTGATCGCGTTCGGGACCTTGCAGGGAGAATATCCGAAGGCTCTGCTGGTTTTGGCTCCCCGCAAGCCGGAACGCTTCGAGGCGGCGGCCGAGTTCATCACGGATGCGCACCAGAAATTTGTGCGCCGCTCGCAGCTCCGGATTCCGGGACCGGCGAGCGGAGCGGACACGCCGGATCGCGAATGCGCGATGCCGGAAGACGTCAATGTGATCTTGCTCGACAGCATCGGGGAACTCGCGTCGCTTTACGGCGTGGCGGACGGCGCGTTCGTGGGCGGATCTCTGGTGCCCTCGGGCGGACATAATATTTTGGAGCCGGCGGCCTTCGGAAAGGTCGCCGTGTTTGGGCCATCCATGGAGAATTTCGCCGAAATCGCGGCGCGCTTCCTCTCGGCGGACGCAGCGATTCAAGTGGCGAGTCCCGAAGATGCGGGAGTTGCCTGGATCGAGCTTTTGCGGAATCCAGAGCGCATGCGGAGAATGGGAGAAACGGCGCGACGGTTGGTGGAAGAGAGCCGCGGAGCCACGGGGCGAGCGATGGAAGTGATCGTCGCGCAACTGAGCAGTGCGGGGGCGTGACTCCGTGAGCTTTGCCAGCATCGTGCTAAGCCCGCTTGCCTTCGTCTATGGAGCGGGCGCTCGGCTGCGCATTTCGCTCTATGACAGAGGCTTGCTTCAACGAAGGCGGCTCGGGCGTCCGGTGATCAGCATCGGCAATTTGTCCGTGGGAGGCACCGGGAAAACGCCAATGGTGATTTGGCTGGCTGAACACTTCCTGGCGGAAGGCAGGCGCGTGGCCATTTTGAGCCGCGGATACCGCGGCAGGGGCGGGTCCAGCGACGAAATCGAGTTGATGAAACATCGTCTGGGCGGGCGAGGCTTGTTCGGAGTCGGAAAAGACCGGTACGCTCAAGGAAAGCGGCTCGAACAGCAGGGCGCGGACATTTTTCTGCTGGACGATGGATTTCAGCATACGCAACTGGCACGCGACGTGGACATTGTGCTTCTCGACCGGTCGCAGCCGGTTTCCGAGGATGCTGTCTTGCCGGCAGGACGGCTGCGCGAGCCCGTATCCGCGCTCGATCGCGCGGATATCGTGGTCGAAACGCGGACCAATGGCGGGGAACCGGAGGCGTCCATTCCAGCTCCGAAAGCGGTGCGAATTTTCGGCGCGTCAACGGAGCTTCAGGGATTCCGGCGGCTCGGCGACGGAAAATGGATGGATGCAGCGGAACTCGGCGCCGGACCCTTTTACGCATTCTGCGGGATTGGCAATCCGCAGGCATTTTTCCTGGATTTGAGGCGGTGGCGGCTCTCGGTTGGGGGAGAGCGCGCGTTTCGCGACCATCACCGGTATACCGTGGCCGAGGTTCGGACGTTGCAGGATGCGGCCGAACGCGCGGGAGCACAGGGGCTGATCACGACCGAGAAGGATTTCTTCAATCTTGCTGGAATCGAAGGCTGGCGGATGCCGGTTTATGTGTGCGTGATCGCGATGTGCATACGGAACAAAGAGCAATTTTTGGAGGCGATTGAGCGAAGGCTAATGAGGCGAGAGGAAAGACTCGCATGAAGCTGTTGATTCGCGCAACGAATTGGGTCGGCGACGCCATTATGGCGCTGCCTGCGCTGCGAGCCGTCCGCCAGCGATTTCCAGACGCGCGGATTGCAATCCTGGCGCGACCCTATGTCGCCGAGATCTACAGCGGTCAGGGAGTTTGCGACGAACTGATCGCGTATGAAGCGAAGGGCGCGCACAGCGGCGTTGCGGGCCGCGAACGATTGGCGCGAGATCTGCGCGGACGCGAATTCGACAGTATATTGCTGCTGCAAAATGCGTTTGATGCGGCGTGGGTCGGCTGGAGGGCGGGTATTCCCAAGCGAATCGGATACGCGTGCGACGGGCGGCGCTTTCTGCTGACCCAAGCGATTCCGGTGCCACGGCGGGGAGAAATCCCGGCGCATGAGAAGTTCTACTATCTGGAACTGGTGCGGCGCGCGGGTTGGATCGAAGAGTTGCCCGATGACACGCATATTGCCCTGAACATAAGCGAGGCCGCGCGGCGGCGCGGGGCCTCGTTGTTGCTGGAAGCAGGGGCTCGCGCTGGCGTGCCGCGGATCGCCGTTGGCGCCGGTGCATCTTACGGCTCGGCGAAATGCTGGCCGCCCGAGCGATTTGCGGAAGTTATCAACGCGCTGCAAAGTGACACGGATGCGGACGTGATTCTGTTTGGGACCGCCGCGGAAGCCGCCGTTTCGGCTGCGATTCGCGAACGGTTGCTGAAGACGCCGATAGATCTGACGGGGCGAAGCACGATTGGCGATTTGCCCGGACTGCTTTCGCAATGCCATCTGTTTCTCGGCAATGATTCGGGGGCCATGCACGTGGCTGCGGCGGCGGGGCTGCCGGTTGTCGCCGTGTTTGGGCCAACGGACCCCTCGGGCACGGCACCGGTCACGCCGAAGCTCACGATTGTGCAGCAGAGGCCTTATTGCAGTCCGTGCTTTTTGCGGCGGTGCCCCACGGACCACCGTTGCATGCGTGCCGTGACGCCGGAAATGGTGGAATCGGCGGCGAGGCCATGGATCGAGCAAATAGCGAGGCAGCATGCATGACCCAAGGCGTCTTCGCCCAGCGGTTTTTCTGGACCGCGACGGAACCATCGCCGAGGAAGTAGGATATTTGAACCACCTCAACCGGTTTCGGATGTTTCCGTTCGCGGCGGCGGCGGTGCGAAGGTTGAACAACGCGGGTTTGGCCGTAATCGTTGTCACAAATCAGTCCGGCGTCGGGCGGGGGTACTTTCCGGAGGCGCTGGTGCACGAGGTGCATCGAGAGATGGAACGGCAGTTGTCAGCCGCGGGGGCGCGCGTCGACGGGGTGTATTACTGCGCGCATACGTCATCGGAGGAATGCGATTGCCGTAAGCCCAGGACGGGCATGGCCGAGCGTGCCGCGAAAGAGCACGGTCTGCTGCTGACGGAATCGTATGTGGTTGGCGACCGGTACGGAGACATCGAACTGGCGCATAACATCGGCGCAAGGGGAATATTGGTGCGGACTGGTTATGGCGAAGGAGACCTGGCCTGGAACTCCGCAAAGTGGCCGCAGCCGCCGGATTTTGTCGCGGAGACGCTTCTCGACGCGGCGGATTGGATTGTGGAGCAAACTCGATGAAGAATTTGCAGACGCGCCAAGGCGCTGCATCCGTGGAATGGCAGGCGTTGGCGGAATACGTCGGGTGGTTTCCGGCGAAGCGGGTGGTGCTGCTCGGCGATTTTGTGGCGGATGAATTTCAATACGGCGACATTTCACGGGTGTCCCGCGAAGCGCCGGTGCTGATCCTGAAGCATCGAGAGACGCACGTTTTGCCGGGCGGCGGCGCGAACGCCGCAAACAACTTCGCCGCGCTCGGAGCCGAGGTGTCCGTCGTCAGCGTTGTGGGAGACGATGCGGCAGGAGACGCTTTGCTTCGTGAGTTCCGGAAGAGGAAGATTGACACTTCAGGCGTTCAGCGCGCGAAGAACTGGGCAACGCCGACGAAAACCCGTTTTCTCGCTGGCTGGACCCATACCGTCGCGCAGCAAGTACTTCGGGTGGACCGCGAGCCACAAACTCCCATTCCGGCACGCGCGCGCAAGGAGCTGGAGCGAGCCTTGCGGGAGCGGCTGCGAGGCGCGGACGCGCTGGCCATCTCGGATTACGGTTTCGGCGTGGCGACGCCGGAGCTGGTCTCCGGCGTCACGCACAGACAAAACGGCAGCATGCCGGTGACGGTGGACTCGCGCTACGGATTGCATCGCTACGCAGGAAGCGGGGTCACATCGGCAACTCCCAACGAGTCGGAGCTCGAGGCGCTGCACGGAGAGACGATCGGCAAGGATATGGCCGCGCTGATGCGCTGCGGAAAGGCAACCCGCGAGAGGATGAAATTGCGGGCATTGCTTGTCACTCGCGGCAAGGACGGCATGGCTCTTTTTGAAAAGAGCGGCGTAACGCCGATTGCCGTGCACGGGAGCGACCAGGCCGTGGACGTTACCGGCGCCGGCGACACAGTCCTGGCGGCGTACACGCTGGGTCTTGCCTGCGGCGCTTCTCCGCTGGAGGCAGCGCATATTGCAAACATAGCGGGCGGCCTTGTGGTGATGAAGCGCGGAACCGCCGCGGTCTCGCGCGACGAGCTCCTGCAAGCGATCCACGAGGAGGCGGCTCGCGCCGCGCTCTGATGCGACGCGCGGAAGACAAGATTCTGGGCAGGGCGGAGTTGCGCCAGTTCGTCGAAGAGCAGCAGAAGCGCGGACTGCGCGTGGTATTTGCCAACGGCTGCTTCGACTTAATGCACGTGGGGCACGTCCGCTATCTTGAAGGTGCGCGAGAGGAGGGCGATCGTTTGGTCGTCGGAGTGAATAGCGACCGCGGCGTGGTTCGCCTGAAGGGTCCCGGCCGGCCGATTCTCGGCGAGCGGGAGCGCGCGCTGCTGGTGGCGAGTTTGCGCGCCGTGGATGGTGTGACGCTATTTGACGAGCCTGCTGTGGAAGCGCTGCTCGAGTGTTTGCGTCCGGACGTGCACGCAAAGGGAACGGACTATACCGCGGAAACGGTTCCGGAGCGCGCGACAGCGGCCCGGCTGGGCATTCGCATTGCGATTGTCGGCGATCCGAAGAGTCACTCAACTCGGAAGCTCCTGGGCTCCATTCGAGGGGCGCCGTATGCGTGAGCCGAACTTTCTGGTGGTGCGGCTGGGCTCGCTCGGCGACATTGTACACACGATGCCCGCAGTGGCTGGCTTGCGCGAGTCATTCCCGAGCGCGGGGATCACGTGGCTCACGCACCCGCGCTGGAAACTGCTTGTCGAGAGCAGCGGGCTAGCTTCGGAAATTTGGGCAACGGAAACGCGTTCGCTGAGTTCGTTGCGCAAGATCATTGGCGAGATACGCCGGTCTCATTTCACCGATGCAGTTGACTATCAGGGACTTTGGAAATCGGCGGGTCTCCCGTTCTTTGGCGGAGTGAAGCGCCGAATCGGATTTTCCGCGAAAACGATTCGTGAATGGGGCGTGCCGGTGCTTTACACGGATCGCGTGAAGTGCGTTAGCCAGCACATTGCCGATCAGAACGGTGAACTTTCGGCGCGCGCAGGCGCTCGCAGTGGTGTAGCTCCCTTTACGTTGCGGGTACGGCCGCAGGATTGCTCATACGTTCGCACGCTCCTCGACCGGAACGCCGTCAGGGATTACATCGTGCTGAGTCCGGGCGGCGGCTGGCGCTCGAAGTGCTGGCCGGCGGAGCGCTTCGGCGCGCTTTGCCGGATGATTCGCCAATCGTTCGGCTTGCGCTGCATTGTGAACTATGGCCCGGGAGAAGGGGACCTTGCGGAAGCGCTGAAGGCCGCTGCAGGCGAGAGCGACCCGCTCCTATGGAACGAGGATCTGGGGCCGCTCATGGCGCTCCTGCAGAACGCGCGTTGCGTCGTGGGCGGCGATACCGGGCCACTGCACCTCGCGATTGCGCTGGGGACGCCAGCGGTTGGTATCTATGGGCCCACCGACCCCGCGCGGAACGGCCCCTACAACTCACGAGATATTGTCCTGCGCACGGCCAATGCCGTGCGGGACCACACTCGCCATCACGAAACGGATCCTTCGATGCTGGCGATCACGGTCGACGAAGTTTTTCAGACGTTGCAGAGAAGGCTCGGAGCGGCTGCGTGATACGCGGAGAAGTTTTCGCGCGCTGGCGAGTTCGAACCGGGTATCTGGTGGCGATTGTGGTTCTGTTGATGGCTCATCCGACACCGTTCAGCATCCTTCTTGGCGGCGTTACGGGCTTTTTGGGCCTCGGCATTCGTGCCTATGCCGCCGGGCACTTGCACAAGCAGGAAGTGCTTACGCGAACCGGGCCCTATGCTTACACGCGAAACCCGCTTTATCTTGGCAGCGCGATATTGGCTTTGGGCGCGGGAATTGCGACGCGCTCCGTTTGGGCGTGCGCAATTCTGCTCGTCTATTTCGCGGTGTTCTACTCGGTGGTGATGAGGCGCGAAGAATCCGAGCTGCGACAGCAGCATGGAGCGGCTTTTGATGAATACGCGACTTCCGTGCCGATGTTCTTTCCACGGTGGCCCATAAAGAGCTCGGACCGAAAAACCCGCGCATTCTCTTTTGCGCAATACAGAAGGAACCACGAGTGGCAGGCGGCCTTGGGATTTCTTCTGTTACTGAGCGTGCTGCTGGTGACCTGGCGACTGCGCCTCTTCTAAGCGCGACGGGGCAAAATCGTTGCCAGGGCAAGGAATAAAGCACGTCACTCGAAACTGGCGGCCATCGGCTAGAACGTGAATCGCGCCGTTGCGATCCGTTCGCAACACGCGCACGCCCGCATCCTCAAGCCGTTGAAGCAGCTCCGGGCTAGGGTGTCCGTAAGGATTTTCCCTGCCGGCAGAGATCAGCGCGAGGTGCGGCCGAACCGCCGCGAGAAGTTCTGGAGTGCTCGAGTTCTTGCTGCCATGATGGCCGATCTTGAGTACGTCCGCTCGCAGGCTTTCGGGCGGATTCTCCGAGAGCATCTGGTACTCGGCTTGTTTCTCGGCATCGCCGGGTAGCATCAGAGATGCGCCTTTGTATTGCAAGCGCAGAACAAGCGAGTCGTCGTTCGCGGCGGGGGCCGGGTTCCGAGCGGAATCGGCTTCAGGCCAGAAGAATTGGCCTTCGGCGCCGTCCCACGAAAAGCTCTGCCCGCGAGATTCCGTGCGAATGACGATTCCTCGTTCGCGAGCGAGCGTTTCCAATCGCGCGAGCGCGGGGGACAAAGCCTCGCGGCTAATCCACAATTCGCCGACGGAGAAATTCTGCAAAACCGCGGTCATGCCCCCAAGATGATCCTGGTGGGCATGTGTCAACGCGACCACATCAATGTGCTTGAAGCCGCGCCACCAAAGATAGGACGAAACGGCGTCCTCGCCCGGATCTACGGAATTTAGCTGCGGTCGCCCGCCGAATCCCTGCAGGGCGCCGCCGGCATCAATCAACATGGTTCGACCCGCGGGCGAAACTAGAAATAACGCGTCGCCTTGGCCGACATCCAGCACCGTCAATTCCAGCTGACCTTTGTTCCATTTGGGCGGGAACGGATAGAGGGCCACCATCCCGGCCACAGCCGCGAGGGCGGCAAGGGCGCTCCCTTGCAGCCAACGCGACCAACTGACAGGAGACAGCGGCACTTTTAAGCGGCGTGGCGGGGACCGGCGCAGGGTGGCAGCAAGAAGGACAACCAGCCCCGCGAAAATAACCATGAGCGCAAGCGGAGGGCCTGGTATGCGGTAGCTCCCGTGAGGCAAATCAGCAAACCGGCGAACCGCCGCAGTGAGTAACGACGTAACGAGGGCCAGCCCGGTGGCGAGAATTTTCCCCAGAGCAGGGAAGGCCGCTCCGATGATGAGGGTCAAGAATCCGAGTGGCACGATGATGCCTGTCAGCGGCACGGCCGCAAGATTCGCGAAGGGGCCAGTCAGCGTGACGCGATGGAAATCACGCGCCATCCACGGCAGCAGGCTGATTTGCAAAACCAGCGTCAGGACGAATAGCTCCCACACGCGAAGGCCGAGGCCGAGAGCGAGAATCAGCCCGTCGGCCGCTGGACGAGCAAACGGGACCGGAAGCGCAGCGGATAAACGAGCGAGGGCGCTCCGCAAGTCGATCCGGAATTGAATGATATGCGGTTCGTGAGCTGTGTCTCGCGCCACTTCGCGCCATCCCTGCAACGCCCGGAAATACGGCCGCACGGTGCGCGCAAGCCACGGAGCGGCAAGTCCCACAAGGCAACCGATGGCGGCAAATGTGAGTTGGAAGCTGGAGTCGCGCAGGGCCAGCGGCCTGGCGATCAGCAGAATCAGCGCGGCAATCGCGGCGGAATTGAGCGGGTCAAGCCGCCGGAAGAAGATGCGCCCCAACACGACTGCCATCGTCATCAGCGCGGCGCGGAGAACTGGGGGCCGCTGCTCGACCATGGCAACGTAGAGGGCGAGCAGCGCGATCGTGCCAAGCGCGGTCCAGACCACGGTAAACCTCAGCCTTCGCCCAAGCCAAAAGAGCGCCGCCGCGAATGCGCCAACGTGAAGTCCAGCCACGACCAGGACGTGGAAGACGCCGGTCTTCTGAAAATCGAGTGCTTCCGACCGTTCGACAAACCCGCGGTCGCCAAGCAGCATGGCACGAAGGACCCCTGCCGCGGATGGATCGCGGGGCAGCAGCATTTCCAGTTCAGTCCGAAATTTCCGGCGGATGTTCGCGAGGTGCGACGCGAGCGTGCCTGGGCCGGCGGCTTCGCGCTGAAGCAGCTCGGGAGCGCGCAAGGCGGCGACCACTTCGATTTCCTGTTGCGCGAGGTAGGCGCGGCGGTCAAATGCGCCTTCGTCGCGGAATGTGTCCGGCAGCCGGGCCTGGGCTAAAACGGCGACACGATCGCCGAACTGTAGATCGGGCGGGCGCTCCTGCGGCCCTGGACTGAAGCTGAGGCGAAGCCCTCCCGAGACAGGAAGCAGAGCCCCGCGGGCTTCCACGGACTCGAGCTGAAGATCGTAGCTCCAGCCCCACGGCAGCTGCACTGGCGCGTCGCGGAGCCGGGCGTGCCAGCGCAGCGGCGATTTCAGATCGATGGCGCCGGAGCCGGCCAGCGCCAGCACATCATCGGCGGGTTTCGGCTGGTCGGCAACGCGTGCGGCAAGGATGCCGAGGGTCAACCACGAGAACAGCGCGAGCACGGCGGCAGCGCGCAATCCGCCTTTCCGTGCCAGCAGAGCCGCCGCCACCAGAGCGAGCCCTGCCGCGGCAAAGCCGGTGAAAAGCGCCGCGCGGCCGGAGCCATGTTCGCGGGCAAATGGCTGCAAGCCCAGTGCGATTCCGCTCGCAAAGGAGACGGTAATCGCCAGGGCGGGCAGTTTCATGATGCGCTTGGCACTCTTTTCAGGCAAACGAGCGTTTCGATGTGAAAGGTCTGCGGAAAGAGATCGAAGAGATGCACCTCGGTTATCGCGTAGCTCGCCTGCGCCGCATGGGCAGTCTTTTTCGCCTTTGTACCGGTGAGGATGGCCAGGTCGCGCGCCAGCGTCGAAGGGTCGCAGGAGAGATAACGGATCTCAGGAGCGCCGAGTTTGGCCAGATGAGCGGCGGCATGGGGCCCCAGGCCGGAGCGCGGCGGGTCGAGCACAATCAAGTCCGGGGCGACGTCCGCCTTTTCGAGAAATTTCTCGACATGCTGGTTATGCGATTCGACGGTGATTCCCGCGCGGTCAGCATTCGCCAGCAGATCGCGTGTTGCAGCGAGATTCGCATCCACCGCAACGATTTTTTCGAAACGCCTGGCGAGCGGCAGCGTGAAAAAGCCGACTCCCGCGTACAGATCGAGCGCGAGCCTGCCGCTCGCGCCCGAGGTCATCGCGCGGAGGAGCTCCTCGAGCAAAAAGCGGTTTACCTGAAAGAACGAAAGATGGCTCACCCGGAAGCGAAAACCGCCGGCGTCCTGGAAAAGATAGCCGGGTCCGGTTAGCTCGAACCGGTTCTTTCTCTGATCCAGCAGGAGTAAGCTTTCGAGCCGCGGAATCGCGCCGCGAAAGATGCCGGCCAGCTGTTCCGCCGGCTTGGGGAATCTAGCGTAGGCAACGTTCAACGCGACTTTGTCGTCCGCGGAATCGGCGAAGGCTTCGATCTCCCGCGCCCCGGGCGGCAATGCTCCGGAGCGCGTCATCTCCTGGAGTCGTGAGAACGCATCCGCAAGCCGCGGCGAAAGGACGGCACACTCATCGATGGGAATGACAATGGAGCTCTCCGGCAGAAAGTAGCCGATGGCGCGGGGCTTGCCCTCGCGCAGAGCCCATTGCGCGCGGTTCCGGTATGCATAGGGCTCGGCGGTGTGCTCGGCGATGGTCCCGTCCCAGCGAATGCCACCGAGGCGCAGAAGTGTCTCGCGGAGGATTTCCTTTTTGAGCCGAACCTGCTCCCCGATGGCGACGTGCTGGTAGTGGCAGCCTCCGCATCTCTGAAAATGCGGGCAAGGAGGCACTTGCCGATACGGCGATGCCTTGGTAATTTGCGGGGCGCCCGTCCAAATTAGGTTCTTCTTGCGCGTGCGCACGGGCGCTTGCACGGCTTCGCCGGGCAGGACGTACGGCACGAACACCGTGCCTCCCGCGGCGTGCGCCAAGCCATCCCCGCCGTACACTAACTTCTCAATCGATAATGTTAACTCTTCTGACATAATACCGCCCTATTCTGCTACGTCTTGCCGGAAATGGGTAGAGTGAAGTGCGCGCTGCGCGCCGGCGATTCGTTACGGCGAAAAATGTCGCTCAAGAAAAATAATACAGGCTCAGCCGCGGAAGCCCAAATTCCTCCAGCAAACGCCTTTGCATGTACTGTTTTTCGACAAGCGCCAGTTGCGGCGCCTTCATCTTGCGGCGATACGCCGCGAGATGCGAATCCATGCCGCGGCGAATCGCCACGAGCAGGTCATCGGGAGCGTGCGCGAGCAGGGCGGCGTGGAGCTTGTCGTCGAGGACGGTCAGTTGGCGTTCCAAATCCTCCAGGTCCAGCGCGCCGGACGTCGCCAGGGTGTTGATGAGCGATTGCAGAGACTTGGCAACCGCGCCGATCTGGTCTCCGAGCGGGGAACCGGGCGTCTCCCGGGAGCTTGCTGTCGTCAATCGTTCCAGATTGCGCGAGAGATACGCGCGCAAGTCCTCCCGGGGGAAAGGCTCCGCCTTCGCGCGGTCTTGCCTGGGCATGGAGCCTGCCGCAGCTTCGGCTTGCTCCTCCGCGGCTTCGAGCACGGCGTCGCCGCAATAGGCCAGGCTCTTTAGCGTCTTTCCGCTGCCTCTGCGGGATTTCGTGTAGCTCTCGAAGGCGCGGTCAATCCCTTTCAGCACGGCCTCCAGCGGAATTCCCGCTTTCTGCCAGGCTTCCATCAGCGCCCAATCGACCGGAGACACCAGCAGGTGGGCGCCGCGCTTTTTCCAGAAATATTCCTCGATTTCCGTGAAATAGTTGAAGTAGTTCCAAGCTTCCATGCGGAGTGACGGATACCCGGCGGGCGCTACTCTCGCGCCTTTTTGACGGATGCCGTCGCGGCGCTCTTGCCGGAGCGGCTCTTCTCCGGCTGATTTTTGTCCCAGATCAGCCGGAGGCCGGTGAGCGTCAAGAACTCATCCGTATGCTGAATGTGCTTCGAGCCTCGGGATACCAGCGCTGCCTGGCCGCCCGTGGCCACTACGGCCGGTTTCCCACCGAGTTCCGCGATCATGCGGCTGAGCATGCCATCCACCATGTCCACCGCGCCATAGTAGAGTCCCGCTTGCATATGCGTGACCGTATTCTTCCCGATGACCGTGCCCGGATCCTTGATTTCAACGCGCGGCAGCCGCGCCGCACGCGCAAAGAGTGCTTCCGACGAAATGCCCAGCCCCGGCGCAATGACGCCGCCAAGGTATTCGCCCTTGGCCGAGATCGCATCGAAAGTAATCGCCGTGCCAAAATCCACCACGATGCACGGTCCGCCATATTGGTGCAGCGCGGCCACAGCGTTCACAATCCGATCCGCGCCGACTTCCAGAGGATTGTCGACGAGGACGGCAAGTCCGGTCCGCACGCCAGGCTCGACGAAAAGCGCCTTCTGCCCGAGATAGAGGCGCGACATCTCCGCGAGCGTCCAGTTCACCGGCGGCACCACCGAGCTGATCATGACTCCGCGAATGGCTTCGTGCTGCAATCCCGCGAAGCTCAGCAGATTGCGGGTTAGCACGCCGTATTCATCCACGGTTTGCGCGCGCGCCGTGGTGAGGCGCCAATTCGCCACCAGCAACTCGCCGCGAAAAACGCCGAGGACCGTATTCGTGTTGCCGACATCAATGGTCAGCAGCATCTAACGCGCCTCCGTCACATCGCCCGCGATCACCGTCACGATTTCTCCGCTTTCGCGCTCGACGCGAAGCAGGCCTTCGGGTGTCAGTCCCGCCGTCACGCCGCGAAACTGCTCATTCCCGTTGTTCACGCGCACGCGCTTTCCGCGCGCGTAGCCCGAAATGCTTTCAAACCGTTGCACCACGCTCATGGGTCCTTCGGCCAAAAAGCGATTGTAGTCGCTCTCAAATTCGAGGAGCAACTTGGCCAGCAATTCGATCCGCGCGATGCTTCGCCCGGTCTCGCGCCGGAGCGATGTCGCCGTTTCCGCCAGCGGTCCCGGAAACTGCTGCTGGTTTGCGTTGATGCCGATGCCCACCGCCACGAAGTTCACTTGCGTCGTTTCCGCGTGCATCTCGGTAAGAATTCCGCCCAGCTTTTTCCCGCGAACCATCAGATCATTCGGCCACTTCAAGTCCGGTGTCACGCCGGCAGCCGCCACGACCGCGGCGCGCGCGGAAAGTCCGGCCATCATAGTCAGGAGCGGCGCTTGCACGGGCGCCAGCTTCGGCCGCAGGAGCAGCGTCGCATAAATTCCGGCGGCTCTCTCCGAATGCCAGCTTCGTCCCGCGCGGCCGCGCCCCGCCGTTTGTTCCTCGGCCAGCACGAGCGTGCCCTCCGGCTGGCCGGCATGCCCTAGCTCCATGGCCACGCGGTTCGTCGAATCTACCTTAAAAAAATGATGAATTCGTTTGCCGAAGAGGCTGCCGCGCAATCGCTTCTTCAAGAGATCGGGGACCAGGATCTCGGGCACGGTTTCCAGGAAATAGCCCGTTCGCGGGTGTCCCTTCACCTGCATGCCGAGTTCCCGCAGCCGCTCGACCCAGCGCCACACGGTGGAACGCGAAACGCCGATTTCGCGGGCGATCCGTGCGCCGCTGACTACGATGGTTGCGTTTTCCCCAAGCAAGGTGGCCAGCGCGGCAATACGCCGGTCGGTTGCGCCCGGAATTATGGTTTGCGGCATGGTCGTCGAGCCGTTTCGTCTCCGGCGCGGTTAGCTTACGTGGCCCGGTCGCCCGCGACAAGCATTCTTCCAGGCTGAAGACTCGGCAATCCGCCTCTGTGACGGCCGGTTCGAGTCTGGAATGCCGGTAACGTCTCTAGTTTTTGGGCAATTGGGCAATCCGGTCCGTCAGCTTCGCCAACTCCGCCCGGCGTTCCGCCAGAGTCGCCTCAATTCCCCTCACGATTTTCTCCGGAGCCCGGCTGCGGAACGTTTCGTCGGCGAGCTGCCGGTCCTTGGCGGCGATGTCCTTGGTCAGGCGATCGATCTCCTTCTGTAAGCGGGATTTCTCGGCTTCCATGTCAGCCGTTTGTTCGTACGCGATCCGCGCGTCAAACTCCGCGGTTGAGCGCACTGCGCCGCCCGCTTGGGGCAATCGTTCGCTGCCAATTTTGAGATCCGAAAGCATGGCCGCGCGCAGAATGCCGTCTCGGTGTGCCTCTGCCAGCTCACGAAGCGCGGAATCCGCGCTGGAAAACTCGCCCACCAGCTTCTTCTTCGGATCAGCCTTCATTTCCGCTCGAATGTTGCGCAGGGAGATGATCACCTCTTGGAGCAATCCGAATTGGCGCAATGCCTGCGTATCGTTCCATTCGGCGCGGGCCGCTGGAAACTTTTCCAGAGCAATCGATCGTGCGCCAGGTTCCTGCGGCAGTTGATGCCACAATTCCTCCGTGAGGAAGGGCATGAGCGGATGCAGCAGCCGCAGCGCCGCATCAAAGGCCGCGAAGAGATTTCTCCAGGCAACCGTTGCGTGCTCGCGGTCGGAGCCGTTGAGGACGGGTTTTACCCACTCGATGTACCAATCGCAGAAATCGCCCCAAAAGAATTGATAAATCGTCTGCGCGGCCTCATGGAAACGATAGGTCTCGAGCGCATCGTTAACGGCCGCAATCGTCGCCGCGAGTCGCGCGTACAGCCAGCGGTCGATGAGCGGTGTTTGGCCTGCGTACGCATACGGGGCGCCGGCGCGCAGTTCCGGGGCGGCCAGGTCCTCAATCTTCGCGCCCCCTGCTTCGAACTTGTCCAGATTCATGAAGAGAAAGCGCGCCGCATTCCAGATCTTGTTCGCGAAATTCCGGGAGCTTGCCAGCCGGTCGTCGGAGAGCACGATATCGGTTCCCGGCGCCGCCATGGAGGCGAGGCAAAAGCGCATGGCGTCCGTCCCGTACTGCTCGTTGAGCTGTACCGGATCGAGTCCCGTGCCCTTGGATTTGGACATTTTTTCGCCGCTGGCCGTGCGCACCAGGGAGTGCAGATACACCGTGCGAAACGGAATCTTCCCGGTGAAATGAATGCCCATCATAATCATCCGCGCGACCCAGAAGAACAAAATGTCGTACGCCGTGATGAGCAGGGATGTGGGGTAATATTTGCGGAAGTCCGCGCCATCCGGCCACTCGAGCGTCACAAAGGGCCACAGCGCCGAGCTGAACCACGTATCGAGCACATCTTCGTCCTGTCGCAGCTTGCCGGAGCCACAGCTCGCGCACCGGAGCGGCGGCTCCTCCGCAACGGTCATCCGGGCGCAATCATCGCAGTACCACGCAGGGATGCGATGCCCCCACCAGAGCTGCCGGGAGAGGGTCCAGTCGCGAATGTTGCGCATCCAGTGGAAATATTCCTCGCGCCGGTTCTCCGGGATCATCAGAATCTCTCCCGATTCCACGGCTGCAATGGCCGGTTCCGCCAGCGGCTTCATTTTGCAGAACCACTGCGTCGAAATGCGGGGCTCGACAACCGTGCGGCTGCGCTCACAAATCCCGACGGCATGCGTGTGGTCGGTGATCTTCTCGAGGAGTCCCTGCGCTTTCAGGTCCTCGACGACGCGCTTCCTGGCTTCAAAACGGTCGAGTCCCGCGTACAAGCCAGCAGCCGCGCTCATTCGGCCGTCTTCCGTCATTACGTCAATCTCTTGCAAGCCGTGCCGCCGGCCGGCCTCGAAGTCATTCGGGTCGTGCGCCGGCGTAATCTTTACGGCTCCGGTGCCGAATTCGCGATCCACCATCTCGTCCGCGATGATCGGAATCTCACGGTTCATCAGGGGCAGGGTCACGGTTTTGCCGACGAGGTCCTTGTAGCGCTCGTCTTCCGGATGAACCGCCACGGCGGTATCCCCGAGCATCGTTTCGGGCCGCGTCGTTGCGACAACCAGATAGTCTGTGGTTCCGGTTACGGGATACCGGATGTGCCAGAGATGTCCTTGCCGCTCCTCGTGCAACACCTCGAGATCGCTAAGCACCGTGAGGCAAACCGGGCACCAGTTCACCAGCCGCGTTTCGCGGTAGATTAGCCCTTCCTTGTATAGCTGCACGAAAACCCGGCGCACCGCCCGCGAATACTCCGGCGTCAGCGTGAATTTTTCGCGCGACCAGTCGCAGCTCTCGCCGATCTGTTTCATCTGTGCCGTGATTTTTCCGCCGCTCTCCTTCTTCCAGCACCACGTCTGGCGCTCAAACTCTTCACGGCCGAGCTTTCGGTAGTCGATGCCTTTTTCCGCAAGCTGGCGCACGACCACGCGCTGCGTGGAGATTCCCGCGTGATCGGTTCCCGGCAGGTACAAGGTGTTGAAGCCGAGCATGCGCCGCCAGCGCGTCAAGATGTCAATCTCGGTATGATTCAGCATGTGGCCGATGTGCAGGGATCCGGTCACGTTCGGCGGCGGAATCACAATCGAGAAAACCGGCCCGGGCGCGTTCACGTTCGCGCGGAAGAGTTGCTCCCTCACCCAGAAATCGGCCCAGCGCGGCTCAATCCGCTGCGGCTCATACGCTTTGGCGATTTCACGCGCCATTCGGAAAAGGCTCCTTCGTCTGCGGCAAAGACCGGCATGGCCGCTATTTTGTCGTCAGGGCAATCCTTGACTATAAAGGGAACGCGCAAAGCGCGTCAATTTGAGCGCGGAAAAGAGAAGGGAACTACGGCTTCTTCGAGCTCAGCTCATCGCGTACGATGGCTTCCACAACGGGCTTCAAAATCTCGCGTGTTACCGCCTGCAGCACTTCAGGATTCATTTTCGCCAGGACCTTCGCGACTAATTCGTCGGTCGAGACCGCAGGCGCTTGTTCGACCGCCTTGGCAGGTTGCGCAGCCTCAGGCGCCGCGGCGTGACTTGCGTCCTCGGTGACTTCCGCCACGCCCTCGCGAATGGCCTCGACGGCGTAAGCCGTAAGTCCGGCCTGTTCGGCCTTGGCGATCACGGTTTCCGCCAATCCGTTGTGTTGCGCATAGACGCCCGGCGCGGCAGGGGATTCGTTCTCTGCTTCGGCTGCCTGCGCCGTTTTGGCTGCCACAGCTTCCGCGGAATCCGCTGGCGCGGGCGATGGCGCTGGCGCAGACGCCGGCGCATCCCATGTCGAAGCGAGCTGCGAAGCCTTTTGCACCTCGGCGTCCCACGGACTTGGCGCAGTGGTGAACCACGAATTTGTTGAGACCGGCTTCGCGGCTTCCTGCGCTGCCAACGCAGTCCGCTCAGCGGCCGGCTGTTCAGTGGCAGCGGCCGGAGGCGCTGTCTCCTCGCCAACGACTGACGCTGCGAGACTTGGGCCAGCGGGCGCGCTCCGCGTCTCGCCCGGCTGTGCGGCAATCGAAGGTTCTTCGACAGCAGCGGCTAAACTAGAACCGGTTTGCGCCGTTACCACGGGAGCGCTTTCTTGCACCAATGGCGAGACCGGAATCGGCCCTATGCCTTCGCTAATCGAAATCGGATTGCCCAGTGAACGCAGTCCCTGCGCCGCGGTCATCATATCTCCCGCAGCTTCGGTCAGCGGCGGTTTTTCATGGCTTGGTTCCCAGCCTGGGCTTGCGCTCTTTCGCGGCGCTGGCTCCTCAACGGCTACGTCGCGCCAGTCCCGGACGCCTGCCGGAGTCTCATCCTCGTCGTCTCCAAATGTGTCGCTTGCGGCGCGCCAGGAGGGGTGTGACCTCTCGGCCTCCTCGTTCTCCTCTTCTTCATCTTCCGCTTGCGAAGCGCCCCAATCCCGCTCTGTCGCTGGTTGCACCGGAGCGGCGTAACCCAAATCCTCTTCCTCTTCTACTGGCGGTGTTTCCAGGAGGCTCCCGAACGCCAGCGGCGCCCCCGAATCGATATGCAGGGGTTCCGCTTTCTTCATTACCGGCTCGGGTATTTCCTCCGTGCTGGCAGCCTCCGCCACTGGAGCCGCCTGACGGGGAGCTATCATTTCCACCGCGGAGACCGGAGCGGAGTCCGCCTTCTCGGCGGGCGCTCCGGAATAGGCCACACCCGAGCGCGTCAAAGCCGATTTCACCATCGAAATCAGCGGATCTGGAGGCACAAAAGGTTTCTTCAGCACTCCATCCGCGCCGACCCGCTGCGCTTCCTGCTCATCCAAAGGATCAAATGCGCCGACCAGCAAAATTACCGGAATGTGGGCGAGGGCAGAGTCGTCCTTCACGTACTTGCAGACTTCATAGCCATTTCGCACCGGCATGAACACGTCGGCCAAGACCAAATCGGGACGCACATCGGAAATCTTGCGGACGGCAGCCTCGCCGTTTCCCACGGCAACAACGTCAATGCCCTGGTCTTTGAGGGCGAGACCAACCATCTTCTGGATGTTGCTGTTGTCGTCCGCAACCAGGATCTTGGCCACCGAGCACTCCTCCGGGATCGCCAGCTCCGTCAACACGTCCGGCGCTCCGCGGGACCACATTACTCACTGTATTGGAGCATCGGCCCTGGGGGGCGTCAACGCAAGAACCTGTCCGATGTGTCGCAAGTGAAATGCCGCGTTCCCCGGACCTATGGGCAGGTCCGCTTGGCTGTATCCGCGGACAGGCATCGAGGGAAGCGATGCCGCTCGCGCCGATGCCCCGAATGCTCGCTTAGGACGATCCGACTACCACGGGACGATCTTGCGCAGTCCTTTTTTCTTCTTGCTCGAAGACTCCTTCTTCGGGTCCGCCTTGCCGCTGGCCTTTGCGTCGTCGCCATTCGCCTTGTCTTGGGCGTCCGTTTGGCTTCCGTCCGTCTTGGCGGGGTCCTTCGGGGGATCCGCGGCTGTAGCCGTTCCATCCGGCGGATTGGCTGCCGGCGAACTGGCGGAGGCTCCGGGATTTGCCGGGTCCGTCTGCGCGGCACTTGCCGGCGCGTTCGCAGCAGGATTATCCGCCGGGCTGGCCGCCGGTGCATCTTTTGGAGCATTCGAATCCGTTGCCGGCGTCCCTTCCGCGGCGGAGGACGTGCTTTCCGCCGAGCTCACCGCCGGTGCGCTCGCGGCGCTTGCCCCATTTCCCGGCGCGACCGTCGCCACGATCGAATTTCCGGTTCCGCCGAGCCGCTGCTGGCCGCCGCCTCCCAGAACTTCGCCGCTCGATTCATCTTCGGGGCTCATGTTGGGTGTGCCGTACCTTGCCGCAGCCTGAATCTCCCCCTTCGGTCCGGGATGGAAGAGTTCCATGGGCCTGCCAATCAGGGAGGTATGCTGCCGAGGTGCGTTCTGCTCCGCCCTCATCCACGCCACGGCTTTCGGGTCCGCCGGGGGAATCGGCTGCTTCAATTCCTTCAGCCGGCTTTTTGCGTCGGGCACCAAGTCGGATAGCGGATAGTCACGAACGATTCGCGCGTAGTAGCGGCCCGCGATGTCTTTGCGCTCGCTCTTCTCAAAAATATCTCCCAGCATCCACAGCGCCCTGTCCGAGCGGCTGTAAAGCGGATAGCGGTTCGTTACGATCAACAAACGTCCCGCCGCCGCGCGTCTATCGCCTTTGACGTAGTAGAAATAGCCGATCCGGTAGTCGCCCTCGGCCAGCACCTCTTGTACTTCCCGCAGGCGCTGCTCAGCCTTCGGCGCCAGCGGATCGTTTGGATACTTCGTTAAAAATGTTTGAAACTCCTCCTCCGCGTCCTTCGCTTGCGAGCGGTCCCGGTCCGGCTTTTCCATCTGCCGGTAGTGCGCCATAGCTACCTGTAGTTGCGCGTACGCGGCCTCCGGCAGGAAAGGGAAGAAGACAATGAAGTCCTTGTAGGCCTGGATGGCCTGCGTCATGTTCGCAGTGCCACCTTCTTTGTAATAGGAATCGGCTATGGCCAGTTTTGCCTTGGCGAGGTACTCGCTGTCGGGGTAGGTATTGATTAACGTCTGCATCGAAAGCCGGCCGATTTCATGCCGCCCGTGCTTGATGTCGTCCATGGCCCGGTCGTAGAGCACTTTGTCCGGGGCGGCGGAATTGTCCACGGAGGCCGCTTTTTTCGTCCCCTTCTTCCGGTGCAGAACTTGCGCGTGTGTGGAAGCGGCGCTCAGCAGGACCGCCGTGCCGAGCCCGATCAAGGCGAGCCGCAGGATCGTACGCGGATACTCCGGTCCCTCGCGGACCAACCGTCGCCAATTACGCACCAAACCACCTCTTCCCCGGCGTTACCTGCCGGTCAAACAGGATTCCAGCGCAGCGCGGCTGCTGACAGCTGGGAACGTTGCCAGTATACCTGAACGAAGGACCAGGTGGACCCGGGAATCTGTCCTTCCGGACAGGTCATGGCGAGACACCTCGTAATGGGAAGCGCCCCTTCGCGCCGGGGTTGCTCGGGCAAACGCCTCTGAATTCCGTAGCATGGCCGGGCCGCCATGAGCCGCTGGCCACGCCTCCGCGCCCTGGAGCGAACCACGCTTCTGCCTGGCCTGCTGCCGCGTTTCCGCGGCTGATCTTCGATCACAGCGATTTTCGCAGCGCACGCTGAGAGACCCGGCGTCCGGGATCGCCGCCCAGACCGGCGCAGGACTCTTCTTCCTCTTTCTCCTGTTATTCCTTGAACTTCTTGCTCGGCGTGGCTAGCTTCTCCCGCTGCAGCTCAAGGATGTCCGCGCGGTCGTCGGAGGCGCCCAGCAGCCATTTGGCGAAGAAGTCTCCTCGCGCCATAATCACGTAGCTGTTGATGGGCATGTAGCTGTGCCGCATCCCCGGAAACACCATCATCTCGAAGCGCTTGTTGGCCTTAATCAGGGCATCCGCGACGCGCATGGTGTTGATCATGCTCACGTTGTCGTCCATGTCGCCTGTCGTGAGCATCAGGTGTCCTTTCAGGTTTTTCGCCAAATCCTGGTTCTTGTCAATTTCGTAGATGAATTTGGCCGTTCCATCTTTCTGGTCCTCTTCGCGCACGCCGTGATATTTCTCGCTCCATGTGTACCCGTACACGCTGTTATCGTGATTGCCCGATTCCGACCATCCCGCCTTGTAAAAGTCCGGATACTGCATGATTGCCGCCGCGGTCATGAAGCCGCCGCCGGAGTGGCCCCACATCCCGACGCGCGACAAATCAATATACGGATGCATGGCGCCGAGCCGCTCCGCGGCTGCCTTCTTGTCGGCGAGGCCGTAATCGCGCAGATTTCCATAACCGTAGCTGTCGTACCACTTGTCGCGCTGCGGGCTTCCGCCGCGATTCCCTACCTCGATCACAATGAATCCGAGCTGCGCCAACGGCACGTTTGGACTCTTTGGCGAAAAGGTCTTGTTTACCTGCTCGACCTGCGGCCCCGGGTAGACAAATTCAATCAGGGGATATTTTTTCGCGGGATCAAAATCAAACGGTTTGTACATCACGCCGTAAAGGTCGGTCACTCCGTCGTCCGCCTTCACTTTGAAGGTTTCGGGATACTTAAATCCCGCGGCCAGCAGTTGCGAAACGTCGGTCGTTTCGAGCGCGGCAATTTGCGTTCCCTGCGCGTCCAAGAGAACTGATTTAGGCGCCGTGTCCACGCGCGAATAGGTGTCCTCGAAATATTTTCCGGAATCCGGCGCGCTGATAGCGTGCGAATACCCCGTTGTGGTCAGCAGCTTCAAGCCGCCGCCGTCCAGTCCGATGCGGTACAGCTCGATGTAATACGGATCTTCCGCCTCGCGCCCGTTCGCGGTGAAATACATCACCCGCGCTTTGTCGTCCACGGAGACAATCTGATCCGTCACGTACTCACCCGAGGTCACCTGATTCCTCAGCTTTCCGTCGCCGCCGTAGAGATAATAATGACCCCAGCCATCGCGCTCCGACCACCACAACAACTCCTTGCCTCCGTCCACCAGCCGCAACGGCTTGGTGCTTACCCAAACATTCGAGCGTTCCTCGATCAGCTTTTGCAGCTTCCCGGTCGCTGTATCCGCCACGAACACGTCCACCCGCCGGAAGTCCCGGCTTCGGCTCGAGAAGTACAGCTTGTCGGAACCGTCGGCCAGCCATTTCGGGCTGAAGCGCGGCAGCGGCGTCCGGTTCTCCCGGTCTTCTTCCTGCATCTGCCGGATCTCCTCGCGGTCCCGCTCCGTTTGCGCGGCGTCTTCAATCGAAAGCGCTTCATCTGCAAAACTCTTCGGCTGCAACACCACACGCTGCTTGCTTGCAAGGTCGAACACATCGATTTCCGCAATGGGAACATTCGCTTCGCCGGGCAGCGGATACGGCCGCCCCTCGAGAATCGGCCGCGGATTGGCCAGCGAATGAATCACCCAATAGTCGCCTACTTTGCGATTATCCTGCCGCTCGACCGCAATCTTCTTCGAGTCTTTCGCCCAGTGCACCGTGATCGCCGGCGTTCGAATTCCTGCCTTGTTCGAATCCCCTTTGTCTTCCTTCTTGAGCTGCTCCTCCTGCTCGGGCAGCAGCAGCCGCGCATAGCTGTAGCGCTCCACTCCATCGGTGGTCAGTTGCGTTTCGGTTACGCTCGCGTCGCCCGCCTTCTTCAGCGCCTTCGCGTAGTTTTCCGCGTCCATGAAATAGAGGTTGTGCCCCCGCGCGAATACCACGGTCTTTCCGTCCGGCGAAACCGAAGCCCACATCGGCCTTTTCTTCGGAGCTTCGTAGTTGTCCAGCCGCGTGATCTTTCCGGTGGCGAGTTCGTACTCGAAATAAATCGTGCGCGTGTCCTCCGGCCTGTTCGCGCCAGCGCCCGCGCCAGCCTGCGCGGCGCCTTGCCGCTCGCCCCGCTTTTCTTGACCCTCCTTGTCCGCTTCCTCGACGTCCTCCTGGCTCTTCTCCTTCGGCGGTTCATTTGGCACGACCGCGTCCTTCCGGATCTCGACGGCGAACTGCATCTTCGTGTCATTGTCGATCAGCTTCAGGCGCTTCACCGGCAGATGCTGCGCGTCGTAAGGAAAATTTGTCAGCGTCGAAAGTGTCGCCGCTACCTTCGCGTTATCCCAGAGCGGCGTCTTCGTCCGTTTCACCGGGTCCACGACCCAGTAGCGGGTGCCGTCGGTGGTCTGGTAGCTGTACCAAAAGCGGTCCGACTCCGTGAACCAATGCGGCGTCACCGCCACGTCAAACACCAGCTTGCTCACCTCTTCCGGCAGGAACCGCGCTTCCAATTCGTAGTTCGGTTCGACTTGCGCCGCGTTGTGCCCCTTCCCATCCGCCGCGCTCTGCGCTTTAGTTTCGTCGGCCGCGGGCTTTGCCCACGCGCTCGCGATCAACACCAGCGCCGCCATCGCGGCCGCTGCCCATAGCTTGCTGCCTCGCCCGAACAGTTCTCCAGTCCGAGACGCTTTCGCGCCATGTGCCGTCATAGTCGGTGCCCCTGTTTGAATTCCGAGCTGTGGTCCAAAGCCGCACATTATAGTCGAAACACTCCTTCGCGGCGGACGATACCGAAATTTTTCCGCTTTTCAGCTCTCCGGCGACCCGCGTCATTTTCGCCTCATCCCTTTCTAATCGGCGCGTGCCCTGTGCCCGTTTCTGCTAAAGTTCGAGCGAAAGCATTTTCTCCACGAGGTCTCCGCACATGGACTCGCACGAAACGCCCGCTTTGAAGCTGGGTTCGAAAAGTGAATCGAAAAACATTCTTTCGCGGCGCGACATCCTCGGCGCTGCTTCGCTTGCCGCTTTGGGAGCCACCTTTGCGGCTCCCGGGGCGGTCTCCGCGCGAAGCCGTCAGTCCGCCGCGCACCAGCAGTATTCGGAGGGAAAGGCGCCTGGAACGCATGAGCCTATTCCCAATTTCAAGTACGACATCGAATCCAGCGCGGGCTGGGTTGGCGAAGCCGGTTCCGCCAAGGAAGCCACGATCGAGGAATTTCCGATTTCCAAATCCATTGCCGGCGTCTCGATGCGTCTCAAGCCCGGCGGCATTCGCGAACTGCATTGGCACGCCGTCGCCGCGGAGTGGGCCTACGTCATCACCGGGCGGGTTCGCACGACGGTCATCAATCCGGAAGGTCAGGCATCCGTTGACGATTTTGAGCCGGGCGATATCTGGTATTTCCCCAAGGGCCACGGCCATTCCATCCAGTGTCTTGGCCCGGAGGACGCGCACTTCATTCTCGGCTTTGACGACGGCCAATTTTCCGAATTCGGCACCTTCAGTATCACGGACTGGCTGGGCCACACTTCGCCGGCAGTCCTGGCGCGCAACCTGAATCTATCGTCCGAAACGGTCAAGTCGCTCCCGAAAATGGAGCGTTATATTGTCCCTGGCAGGATCCCCAGCGCTGCCCCCGAGCCACTGCGCTCCGCTTCGCTTGCGGCGCCGCAGTCCGCCCACAAGTTCCGGCTCGGCGCGATGAAGCCCATCGAATTTCCCGGGGGCACCGAGCGTATCGTCAGCTCAAAGGAATTTCCCATCCAGACGACGCTCACCTCCGTTCTGCAAGACCTCAACCCGGGTGCGCTCCGCGAACTGCACTGGCATCCGAACGCCGATGAATGGCAGTTCTACCTGAAGGGCCGCTCTCGCGTGACCATCTTCGGCGCCCATGGCCGCTCTCGCACCGAGGAATTTGGGCCCGGCAATATCGCCTTTATTCCCCAAGGGTTCGGCCATTGCGTCGAGCAAATCGGCAGCGAACCGACGCGACTCGTTGTCCTCTTCAATAGTCCGGTTTTCCAGGAAATCTCCATCTCCTCCTGGCTTGCCGGCAATCCGCCCACTCTCGTCGCCGACAACCTTGGGCTTACGCCCGAGCAAGTCGCCAAGCTCCCCCGCTCCCATGGCGGCATCCTTGCCTGAATCCGGGAAACCGTCCGAAACCGTCTGAAACTACCGGGTGCTTTGTTTAGCGCCCCGTCCAGCACGCGGTCCGCGGGTCATTACGATCCTGGTCGTGCGGCGCTTGGATTGCTGCCTTCGTCAGGGGTTCCGTGTACCATATCTGCCAGAGAATTTCCTCGAATGAAGCCAGCCATTCGAAGCCGGCGCAAAATTTTCGGGCAACTCCTGGAGCATGCCCGCCGCCAGCCGCATCTGGAGTGCTGCGGGATTCTTGCCGGTCAGCGCGATGTAATCACGAAGGCATTCCCAGCAAGGAACGCCGCGGCTGATCCCGTCCGGAATTACCTGATTGCGCCCCGCGAGATCGAGCGTCTCCTGGCGAAATTACGCACGCTGCGGCTGCAATTCCCATCCGCACTGGATGGACGTGAACGTGCCTTCGCTCAGAGACATCGCGCTGGCCGGCTATCCCGAAGCCATCCATTTCATTGTCACGCCTCGGCCCTATGCGGACGCGCCCGTGCGCGCATTTTCCATCCGAAATGGGCGCGCAACGGAGCTGGAAATCGAGGTTCTGCCCTGACCCAAACAGCAGAGGGCTTGCCGCACGGTGCAAAGGGGACACGCAGCCGGTTATTCGCTGAGAGCAAGAGTGCGAGCCCAGAAATTGCGCCGTCATCCTGTGACGGCGCGCACTTTGCTAATCCGCAATTTGCAATCTGGCGCCTTCAGCCACCGCTCCGCCGCTGGCAAGGAGCGGCCACGGCCAGGAGATGCTACGGAGCTTGAGGGGCCGCGAGGGCGGCGGCGAGGGCGTCGAGGCCCAACTGACGATTGAGATTGCGGCGTGCTCCCGCGGCGAGCTCGTCGAGTCCATGGATAGCTCGCATGACCCAAGCTGGACTGACGGATTTCGCAAGCGTTTCGAGCTCCTTGGCGAGGGAGGGATTGCGCAACATCGGGAGCTTGGCAGCAGAGGTGAGCTCGAGCAGGTCGGTCAGCAGACTGTAGAAAATGGCGAGCTGCTCGTCGAAACCTGTTTCCCGATCTTTGGCGAGCGCAGCGGTACCGGCAAAGAGCTGGGCGAAGCCCTGCGATTTGGCGGCGCGATCGAGAATGCGGAGCGCGTCCCGATGACGCTGCTCGGTGACTTCCACATCCATTTCCAGAGCACGGCCGGGGCTGCCCTCGGAGAGCTGCGCGGCCAGCTTGATATGAGAAGGCTTCGCGCCGGTTTTTTCCTTGAGCAACTGCTCGACCTGTGCGAGAGGCAGGGGAGCAAAATGAAACTGCATGCAACGCGAGACGATGGTGCCGAGCAGCGCATAGGGCGAAGGAGCGATCAGAATTAGAGTGGCGTTTCCGGGCGGCTCTTCGATGATTTTGAGGAAGAAATTGGAGACATCGGAGCGCATGGTTTCCGCGCCGTCCAGGATAAAAACGCGGCGGCGAGCCACGGGCTGGAAGTACGCGGCGCGTTGCACAGCGCGAATTTGTCCGGCGCGCAGCATGGGACGCGCCACCGGAGTTTTGAGCCGCACGGGGTCTGGGACGAGCGCCCAAACATCCGGGTGCGATTGCAGGATGAGGGGAATGCGCTCGACGGTGGCTGCGTCGGCGCTTTCACCGCGCTCGATGAGGCCTTGCTCGAGGAGCTTTTGCGGTTCGGCAAGCGGAGCGATGCGGCGGCAGGTGTCGCATTCGCCGCAGAAGTCATCGGTGAGACGCTCGCAGTTGGCGGCCTGCGCAAACATCCGCGCGAGCGTGAACTTGCCGACGCCGCGCGGGCCGGTGAAGAGCATGGCGTGGGGAACGCGGCCGCTGCGGAGCGCTCCGCGAAGCGCGGTAAGAATGGGCTCGTTGCCGAGGAAATCGGAAAAGCCCATGATCAGGCGGCTCCCCCGGCGACATGCTGGCAGAGGACGGGCTCGACGGCGCTGAGGACCTCCTGAGCGATTTCATCCGGAAGGCGCATGGCATTGCGAGTGGTGTCGAAACACTGGATGGTGACCCAAGGTGCGTTTTGCGCGAGGAGATCGTACATCTGGGCGGCTTGCTCGAGATGGCGGAGGCTCGCTTCCTGCAGATCATGCTTGGCGGAAGTGTAAGGGCGCTCGGATTTGCGCCGGATGAGAGCTTGCGCATCGCGCGGCGGAAGACGCAGGTAGAGGATCAGCGATTCTCGAGGCAAACCGTAGATACCATATTCGAGATGTTCGATCCATGCCTGGAAGGCGGCCCGCTCGGGAGCAGGGACTCGTGCGGTTTGATGGGCGAGGTTGGAGCCGATATAGCGGTCGGTCAAGACCACCTGGCCGCGGTCGAGGGCCGCTTCGATTTGGGGTTTGGCTTCCAAACGATCTCCGGCATAGAGAAGCGCAGTGAAGTGTGGATCAACGCTTTCGAGCGGCCCGAGCTCGCCATTGAGAAAGCGGCCGACCATTTTCCCAAACCAGGAGTCGTATTGCGGGAAACCGGTGGCGTAGATGGAATAGCCGCGAGCCGCGAGGGATTTGGCAAGCAGTTCCACTTGGGTGCGCTTGCCGCTACCGTCGATTCCCTCGATGGCGATGAGTTTTCCGCGAGATGACATGAGATGCAGCCAGTCTAACGGGAAGACACCGGCCGTGCAACGTGACGCGTGCTAGGATTTGGAAGGGCGCTGCACGGCTGACCATTGCAGGCTAAAGCCAAATCGAAAATCGAAAGACGGAAGGCGCAAACTCGAAGGGCGAGCGAGGCGCTGAATACGGAAGATGAGCGGGATTCGGGCCAATCTATTGCGAGTGGAAGAGCGTATTGCGGCGGCGGCGGAACGCGCGGGCCGTGCACGGGGTGAGATCACGCTGATCGGGGTGACGAAAACGCAGCCGCCCGAGGCCATTCGCGAGGCGTACGAGGCGGGACTGCGGCACTTTGGCGAAAACCGGGTGCAGGAATGGGAGGGGAAGCGCGCTTCGCTCGCGGACCTCGATGCCACGTGGCACCTTATCGGACACTTGCAGAGCAACAAGGCGGCGCGAGCGACGAAGGCGTTTCATTGCATTGATTCGATGGACGATTTTGCGCTGGCGCAGCGGTTGGACAGGGCGCGAGGCGGAAGCGGCAACGCGGAGAAGCTGCGAGTGCTGCTGGAAGTGCATCTCGGAGGCGAGGAGAGCAAGAGCGGAGTCGAAACCAGCGACCTGGAGGAGCTGGCAGAAAGAGTTGTCACGCTGCCGCACTTGCAGCTTGCGGGGCTGATGTGCATTCCGCCGTTTTTCGAAAACGCCCGCGACGCACGGCCATACTTTAGAAAGCTGCGTGAATCGCGAGACGCCGTGGCGAAGCGGCTGAAGTTGAGCCTGCCCGTGCTGTCAATGGGGATGTCGCATGATTTCGAAGTGGCGATCGAAGAGGGGGCAACGGAGGTGCGGGTGGGCACGGCGATATTCGGGGCGCGTCCGGGAGCTTAGCCGTGAGGAGGCGGACGGAAGCGGATTCGGGCGTTTCAAGCGACGGCGGCCCGCGTTCCGAGCGCGGCGCCTGGACGGTAGGCGCAGGCAGAGAGCGGCGAGCTGCGTTTGTGGAGCTTGCGGTAAGGAGATTCGGGCGCCTGGAACAGGCGGGGACCGTGATTGACTTCAGCGAGAGCGCCGGCGGCGGGGTGGTGTTTCGTGTGCGCGTTCAGCCGCGCGCGAGCAAAGACGAAATCGCGGGCGCAATCGAGGGCGCGTTGAAGGTGCGGCTGCGAGCGCCGGCCACGGAGAACCGCGCGAACGAGAGTTTGATCGCCTTCCTGGCCACGCTTTTGAAAACCCCGAAGCCGGCTGTTAGAATTTTGGCCGGCGAGCGAAGCCGCGTGAAGCGAGTCGAAGTGGTTGGAGTCACGCGAAACCAGATCTTGGATTTGCTGCGCAAGGAAGTTTAGGGGAAGCGGCCTGCGCGCGGAGCAGCGAGAGGAATCATGCCGGCTGACATTGAGGCGATACAGGCGGACTTGCGCGCGGCGAAGCTGGGGGGATGGCTGTTCTGCGATTTTCGCGGCCGCGATCCAATCGCGCAGCGAATTCTGCAGCTTCCGGCGGGAATGCGCACACGGCGCTGGTTCTATTTTGTGCCCGCGAAGGGAAGGCCCAAGAAGCTGGTGCACAAGATTGAGGCGCAATCGCTCGCGGCGGTTCCGGGGGAGACGCTCTACTACTCGGCGCAAAAAGAGCTTCACGGAAACCTGAAAACGATGCTGCGCGGGGCGAAGAACGTGGCGATGCAATATTCGCCGAAGAACGAGATTCCATATGTGGCGATGGTGGACGCCGGGACGATTGAACTGGTGCGCAGCGCCGGAGTGAAAGTGGTCAGTTCGGCGGACCTGGTGCAGAAATACGAAGCGGTCTGGACGCCGGAGCAACTGGCGTCGCATCGGAAGGCGGGGGCAGTCGTTGACCGGGTGATTCGAGAGGCGTTCGCGCATGCGGCGCGTTGTGTGCGCGAGAAGAAGCCGGTCACCGAATATGATCTGAAGTTGTGGATTCTGAAGGAATTCGAGGCCGCGGGCGTGGGCGCGAACGAAGGACCGGATGTGGCGGTGAACGCAAACGCCAGCGACCCTCACTATGGACCGACGGCGGAGCACGCGGCGCCGATTCGCGAGGGGGATTTGCTGTTGCTGGACGTCTGGGCGAAAACGAAGACGCCCGGCAGCGTATATTACGACGTGACCTGGACGGGTTTTCTCGGCGAGTCGGTGCCGGAGAAGTACGCGAAGGTGTTCGCGGCAGTGCGCGCCGCACGAGATAGAGCCGTTGAACTGATCCGGTCGAGCCGCGCCCAAGGCAAGCCGCTGCAGGGCTGGCAAGTAGATAAGGCGGCGCGTGCAGTAATCGAGAAGGCGGGATACGGCAAGTATTTTTTTCATCGCACGGGGCATAGCATCGGCGAATCGGTGCACGGCAACGGAGCGAATATGGACGGGCTCGAGACGCATGACGTCCGGCACTTGATTCCTGGCACGTGCACGTCGATCGAGCCGGGAATTTACCTGCCCGACTTTGGTATTCGCAGCGAAGTGAACGTATATATTCACGAGCGCGACGCCGAGGTGACCGGCGCGGTGCAGACGGAAATCCTGCCGTTGCTGGCATGAGACGGAATCGGGATGAGCGAGCAAGAAAAATTGCAAGCGCTCGAGGAGCCCGCGGAGAAGGCGGCGGATGTGCCGCAGCGCACCGCGGCCTTGCCTGAGACGGAGGCGAACTGGCCTGCTCCGAACACAGCACGCGCGGCGGCGTTCGCTATCGCAGGCTGGCTTGTGCCGGGGCTGGGACATGCTTTTCTTCGAATGTGGGGCCGGGCCGTGATTTGCTTCATGACCGTGGGGCTTTTGTGTTTTGCCGGGGCGAAGATGCGCGGAAATATTTTTGCTTCGGACAGCACGGATCCGTTCGCTACGCTCGGGTTTATGGCGGACCTGGGAGCGGGCGCGTTCTATCCGCTTTCGAAAATAGTGGAGACGCACGGGCCGGATGTGTCTCACGCGGACGGAGATTACGGAACGCGGCTCCTGGCGACGGCTGGCGTGCTGAATTTGCTTTTTGCGCTGCACGCTTACGAAGCAGCCCGGGGACGGAAGGCGTGACGGCCCGGCTTGCGAGACCGCTGGCGATGCCGCCGACGGGCGTATGCACCTGAGCCACCTCCAGGTGATGCTGCTGTTTGCCGGGATCATTTCGCTGGCGTTCGGTTTTCTGAGCCGGCGGCGCGTGAAGGATCAACTGAAGAGCGCATTGTGGTCCTTCGTGCTGTTTCTGGTGGTGGGCGTTGCCATTGCGTGGCTGATCTATCCGTTTTCGCGCTGAGACGCAGCGGGCGGCACAGGTCGCGGATCGGGCAATTCTGCCTTCAGGCGCAGAACGTTCGGTTGACGTTTTGCAGGCGGAAATTCCGCAAGTCACCGAGACTCTTGCGTCCGCCCGGCGCAAACAGCGTATTCAGGAAAGCGTGCGAGTCACGCCTCCAAGCGAGTCAACGCCTGCTGAAAAACCGGGCCGCGTCAATTGACAGCTTTTTTCGCCGAATGCTATCGTCTTGAAGTATCGTTTCCACGCAAGAACAGGCCGAGGTAGCTCAGTGGCAGAGCAGCCGATTCGTAATCGGCAGGTCGTGGGTTCAACTCCCACCCTCGGCTCCAGTCTCACAGGGTCCGGCCCGGCGCGATGGGTCACACTCATACTGGCTGCCAAGGTAACAGGCTGGGCTGAAAGGGCTTGCGAGTAGCTCAAACCCTCGTATCCGCGGTTCGACGGATCGCGGTTTGTACTTCATAAAGCTGACGACCGGTGCCGGTGCCTTCTCTTTGCTGCCGATGACCTAACCAAGGGCCATGACCAGCCAAGGCGGAGGCACGCGCCTGCCCGCCGAGACTAAACGCGAACTCCGGGGCGAAGCCGGGACGGGGACACGCGGGGCAGCGGTGCCCGACTGTCCTCTGGGACAGGTAACTTGCTGGAACAAAGGCGGTTAGCACCCTTGCGAGATAGAGTTCTGCCAGTCATCATGGTTCCGGTACTTATTCCCTTTACAGGCACCAATCCATGGAGGGTACGATGCGTAAGTTGTTGATCGTGTGTGGTTTTGGGCTGCTTTTGGCCTTCGGTGCGCAGGCGCAGGATACACCCGGGCTGGAGGTGGCGGGCACATATCAATATTTTCGGGTCAATCCAGGCGGCGGCGCTCCCGGGTCGAATTGCGAGGGTGGCGCAGGCTCGGTTGCCGGTTACGTGAACCGGTGGGCCGGTATCGTGGGAGAGTTCAGCGGGTGCAAAGTGACGGGGCTGCCTTCCGGCTCGTCGTTGCATCAGTTCAGCTACCTGTTTGGGCCACGAATCGCGTTCAGCAGCCGCGGGCGGGTGACGCCGTTCGTACAGGGGCTTTTCGGCGGCGAGCGCGCGACGGCCAGCGTTTCCGGCCTGGGCTCGGACTCCGAGAATGCCTTTGCATTCGCCTTCGGCGGTGGAGCTGACGTTTCACTGACGCAGCACGTCTCGCTCCGGGCGATCCAGTTCGATTATTTCGGCACGCACTATGCCGGCGCGACGCAGAACAATTTCCGTCTGCAGACCGGCCTGGTGTGGCACTTCGGGCGATAGCCAAAGCAGTTGGGAATCAGTACAAAGGGGGCGGGCCAGTGGCCCGCCCTTCGTATTTTCGCGGCAGGATGATGGCATGATGATACCGACCGGCAACGGGAACGGCGGGACCGGCAAGAGAGGGGAACAGCGGATGGCGAAACTGGTGCTGCCGGGCGGCAATTTTGCGGCGTATCTGTTCGACTGCGACGGGACGATCGCGGATTCGATGCCGCTGCACTACACGGCATGGAAGAAGGCGCTCAGGGAATGGAACTGCGATTTCGATGAAGAGACGTTTTACTCCTGGGGCGGGCGACCCACGGCGGAGATTGTGGCGAGCCTCAACGAGAGGCACGGACTGCGCATGGCGGTGGACGCAGTCTGCGAGCGGAAGGAGGAGCTCTATTATGAGCTGATGCCCGAGTTGCGAGCGATTCCCGAGGTGCTGGAACACATTGAGGAGCAGTATGGGCGAATTCCGCTCGCGGTAGTCTCGGGGAGTAGCCGGGAGTCGGTGACCACTTCCTTGAGAACACTGGAGCTGCTGGACAAATTCGAGGTACTGGTTTGCGCCGGGGAATACGGCCGGAGCAAGCCGCATCCAGAGCCGTTTCTGCTGGCGGCGGAGCGCTTGCGAGTGCCGCCGGAGAAGTGCCTGGTCTTCGAGGATACGGACATGGGAATCGAGGCGGCGGCTCGGGCGGGAATGGCCTGGGTACGAGTGCCGCCGCCGTGGGAGCGCGAGAACAAGGCATCCGATTCGCGTTTACGCAGCTCACTCCTCTCTAAAACCGGGGACGTGTCCCTCTAAGAGAGAGGGGGCGCTAGCAAAGCGGGAATGCGTCTCAACTGGCAAGTTGGCGCAAACGCGAGAGTTGGGGCTTACAGAAAGATTTCACGGAAATTTCAGGCGCATTCCATTGGCGGAGTTTCGGTAATGGGCGACTATCGCGGAGGCCCGCGCTCAGGCGTGGCGAGGCCGGCGTTGCAATAAACGCAAAAATTGCGATAGGAGGAAGTTTCAGTGAAGAGTTGGACAAAGGCGCAGGACTTCAACAAGAGGTGGAGAGGGTTCATCCGGTGTTCGGTAATGAGTGCCTCGCTGTTGGCGGGCTTTTGGCCCGTGGCTGGATTAGCGCAGGACGGCCATCCGCACGGCGATGCTCAGGAGCAGCTCAGCGCGGAGCAGTTGGCAAAGCGGAGCGAGCTGATCCAAAGGGTCCGAAAGGCGACGGACAAGTTTCAGGACGTCAACGTAGCCATTGCTTTGGGATACCAATTGGCGTTTGGATGCGTGAGCGGGCCGGATCAGGGCGCCATGGGATTGCATTTTGTGAACGGCAAAATTCTGGGTAAGAACGTGGTGGACGTGGACAATCCTCCGATTGTGATCTACGAGCCGACACTGAACGGCCAGCTGAAGCTGATCGGCGCGGACTATCTTGTGGATCAAGCGACCTGGGATGCAAACAAGGACAAGAGCCATCCTGACGGTCCGCCGCAATTGATGGGGCAGCTCTTTCACCTGTTCGAGGCGCCAAACCGCTTCGCGCTGCCAGCGTTCTATACGCTGCACGTCTGGGCGTGGAAGGCGAATCCAAATGGCGCCTTTGTGAACTGGCATCCGAACGTTTCCTGCCAGTTGTTCAATCCACCGACCGTCGAATAGCACTTTTGGAGAGTCCGGTTTTGGCAGGCCCTGCGGTCGTCCGGGATCGCAGGGCCTTGGTGTTTTGGAGAGGACCGGAGTTTGGGGGCAAACCGGCGTTCAACGCGGAGTGCCGGAACCTAACGCAGCAGAGGCCAGAGTGCCTGTGCCACCGCGGCGGCCATCAGACTTCGAGGATGACCGGAAGGATGAGAGGGCGCTTGGAGGTGTGTTTGTTGATATAGCGCTTGAGGTCAACGCGAATTTTTTCCTTGATGACGGACCAGTCGGACTTTTCCTCGGAGTTAGATTGTTCGACGGTCTTGAGGACGACCTCGCGAGCGCCAGCCATGAGCTCGGTGCCATTGTCGCTGAACATACCCCGGGTGACGATTTCGGGGAGGGATTCCAGGCGGCCGGAATGCTTGTCGATGGCGATAATGGTAACGACGACGCCGTCCTCGGAGAGGTGACGGCGGTCGCGGACGACCACCTCTTCGACTTCCTCGAGCGAGCCGGAATCCACGAGGACGCGGCCCGCGGTGACGGGATCGCGGCGGAAAGCGGCATCCTCGGTGAATTCGATGACGTGGCCATTTTCAAGAAGCAAGATTTCGCCGGAGACGACGCTGAGGGAATGCGCGAGGGCCGCATGCCGGAAGAGATGGCGGTATTCGCCGTGGACGGGGATGAAATAGCGCGGCTTGACGAGCTGGAGAATGAGCTTTTGTTCTTCCTGGCTGGCGTGCCCGGAGACATGGATGACACCGGCGGAATTGTCGTAGTAAACGAGAGCGCGGCGGCGGAACATGTGGTCGAGCATGCGGTAGATGGCCTTTTCGTTGCCGGGGATGATGCGCGCGGAGAGGATGACGGTGTCGTTTTCCTCGACGGAAACAAAGCGGTGATTGTCCACGGCGATGCGGGAGAGAGAGGACATCGGCTCGGCTTGCGAGCCGCTGGCGAGAATGATGATGCGGCGAGGGTCAAAGCTGCGAATATCCTGCGGGCGGACGACCATGCCGTCGGGAATCTGGAGATAGCCGAGAGAGTGGGCGATTTCGACGTTATCGACCATGCTGCGGCCGACAAAGGCGACTTTGCGGTTAACGCGCCCAGCGACGTCAATGACCTGCTGGATGCGGTGCATCGAGGAAGCGAAGCAGGAGAGAACGACGCGGCGAGGAGCGGTGCGGCAGAGGTCCTCGATGCGCGGAACGACGGAGCGCTCGGACTGTGTGAAGCCGGGGCGCTCGACGTTCGTGGAATCGCTGAAGAGAGCGAGGACGCCTTCGTGACCATAGCGGGCGAAGGCGTGAAGGTCGAACTGCCAGTTGTCCACGGGCGTCTGGTCAATCTTGAAATCGCCGGTGTGGATGATGACGCCGAGAGGAGTACGGACAGCAAGCGCGACGCAGTCGATAGTACTGTGGGTCACGGGAATGAATTCAATTTCATACGGGCCGATTTCGATGCGGCGGCCGGGAGGAACCTCGCGAAGGATCGTGGAATCGAGGAGATTGGCTTCCTCGAGGCGCTTCTTGACCAGAGCGAGCGTGAAGCGCGTGCCGTAAACGGGAACATTGAGGTCGCGAAGGATATAGGGAAGCGCGCCGATGTGGTCTTCATGGCAATGAGTGAGGACAATGGCACGAACGTGAGCGCGATTTTGCTTGAGGTAGGTGATATCGGGGATGACGAGATCAATGCCGAGGAGTTCGGATTCCGGGAACATCATACCGGCGTCGATGACGATGATGTCGTCGCCGTAGCGCAGGGCCATCATGTTCATGCCGAATTCGCCGAGGCCGCCGAGGGGGATGGCAAAGAGGGAGTTGGTGGTCTTACTCAAGGAAGCGTCAGCTCCTGAATGAAAAGGAAGAATAGCACACGGGAAGCGGCCGGCCCTCAGGGAGCGGCGAGCGCCAGGACGACTAGTGCTGGCCAGTGCCGACGAAGAGATGGACGATGGAAACGAGGATGACGGCGCCGACGGTGGCCGCGGCGAGCGAATACCAGAATCCGCCGCCGAAAATGCCGAGCTTCAGGAAGAGCCAGCCGCCGATAAACGAGCCGATGATGCCGAGGACGATGTCCGTGATGCAGCCGTAGCCGCGGCCGCGAGCGAGTTTGCCGGCAAGCCAGCCGGCGATGAGGCCAATGAGAATCCAGCCGATGAGACTCTGTTGCCAGCGGATGACAACGATGCGTTCCTGGAACAGCATGGCGAGAGCAGCGAGCACGGGGCCTCCTTGGCGGCCAAAGGATGGGGGATTCTAGCGCAGCAGCCGGGAAGAAAGAAGGAGCAAAGACCCGAAGACGGCGAAGCGAGGCAAAGACAGCTTCGGGGAGAAACTAGCGGCCGGCGGGAATCTGCTGCGTCATGCAATGGATGGTGCCGAGACCGAGGACGAGGTCGCGGCAGGGAATGCCGATGATTTGGCGACCGGGGAAAAGAGAAGCGAGGGTATTGAGCGCGATGCGGTCGTTCACATCGGTGAACGTGGGAACGAGGACGAGTCTGTTGGCGATGTAGAAGTTCGCGTAGCTGGCGGGAAGGCGCTGGCCGTTGAAGTAGACGGGAGACGGCATGGGGAGTGTTTCGACGTGGAGCGGCTTGCCGTCCTGATCCTTCATGGATCTCAGCAACGCGAGGTTTTCTTGCAGCGGGGCGTAGTTGGCGTCCCGGGGATTTTCTTCGACGATGGTGACCACGGTGGTTGGATTGACGAAGCGAGTCAGGTCATCCACGTGGCCGTGGGTGTCATCGCCGGCGATGCCGTTCTTAAGCCAGAGGACGTTGGTGACGCCCAAGTATTCGCGGAAGACTTGCGCGTAGTCTTCGCGCGTGAAGCCAGGATTGCGCTCCTGGGTTTTGCTGAGCAGGCATTCCTCGGTGGTGAGGAGAGTGCCGCGGCCGTTGACGTCAATGCTGCCGCCCTCGAGGACGACGCGGCGGCCTTTATAGACAGGATGGAAGAGGCGGCGCCGGAGCTTCCGATTGACGCGAGCGACAACTTGCGCATCCTTCCTGTGATTGGCGTATTTGGCCCAGCCGTTGAAGACGAAATGGTTGAAGGCAACTTCGCCGGCGGAATTGGTGACGCAGAGGGGGCCGGAGTCACGCATCCAGCCGCGGTCGGTGGGAATTTGCAGGAACTGGATGGAATCAAGACCGGCGCCGGATTTCCGGAGGATAGAGCGGACACGTTTCTCGGCGGCGGGATCTTCGACGAGCAGGATGACGCGCTCGACACGGGAGAGATGGCGGACGATTTCGGCGAAAGCCCAGGGGATGGGCGCGAATTTTCCGGGCCAATCGGTGAGTTCATGAGGCCAGCCGAGCCAGGTGGCTTCGTGAGGCTCCCATTCGGCAGGCATGCGAAAGCCGAGAGTGCGCGGAGTTTCGCTTGGCATCAGGGCAAGGAATTTAACACAGAGACGACCGGAGCGCGGAGACGCGAGTGCGCATAGAAATCAGGCTCCAGGGACGAAGATGGATTTATCGCTTCCAAAGCAAGGCCACCATGGGAGCTGCCAGTACGATGACGAATACGAGCCAGGGAGAATGCCGCAGCAACCAAACGAGGAGTGCCACTGGCAGTACCACAATCTCGATCATAAAGTGTGTCCACCAAGGAGCATTCCGTTTGATTGTCGGATCGTTTGGCGGCAGAGGCGAACTCCGCATCCGCGACGACGTGAAATCCCGGCCGCAGTCACAGCGCTGGGCGCCATCCGGATTTGCGAGCGAGCAGTGCCGGCGCTCGATCATTGAGAAACATTAGTCGGCAAGCCAGCGGCTAAGGATGGGTTGGTAGGCGTCGATGCGGCGGTCGCGGAGGAAGGGCCAGTTGCGGCGCGTATCCTCGCTTACGGCGGGGTCACATTCGGCGACGAGAATTTCTTCCCGGTCATTCGAAGCTTCGGAAACGATTTTGCCGAAGGGGTCAGCGATGAAGGAGTTGCCCCAAAATTCGAGGCCGGGGTCGCCGGCATCGGGTTTGCCTTCGAAGCCGACGCGGTTGACGACGGCGGCATAGACGCCGTTGGCGATGGCGTGGCCGCGCTGAATCGTCTTCCAGGCATCGAGCTGCGCCTGGCCGAATTCCGCTTTTTCGTGCGGGTGCCAGCCGATGCTCGTGGGATAAAAGATAACTTGAGCGCCGCTGAGAGCGGTGGCGCGGGAGCCTTCGGGATACCACTGGTCCCAGCAAATTTGCACGCCGATGCGCGCGTATTTGGTGTTGAAGCTGGGAAAACCGAGATCTCCGGGCGTGAAATAAAATTTTTCGTAGTAGAGCGGATCGTCGGGAATATGCATTTTGCGGTATTTGCCAAGGAAGCTGCCGTCGGCATCGAGGACGGCGACGGAATTGTGATATATGCCGGCCGCGCGGCGTTCAAAGAGGGAGACGACAAGGGCGACTTTCTTCTCCCTGGCGATTTGCGCAAGCTTGTCGGTCGTGGGGCCGGGAACCGGTTCGGCGAGGTTAAAGAGTTCGGCATTCTCCGTGCGGCAGAAATATTCGCTGCGGAAGAGTTCGTGAAGAGAAATAATCTGGGCGCCGCGCGCGGCCGCCTCCCGTATTTTCTCGATGGCGCGGGAAAGATTCTCCCCGGCGTTCGCCGTGCATTTCATCTGCACAAGAGCAATGGTAAATTTGTCGGCCATGAATGGAGTTTAGCACGAGCGCGACGGAGCTTGGCTAAGCACACTTCTTTCTTCCATTCGCGGCGCATTTGTACTATCAAATGCGCGACCTGCAAGAAACCGAAGCACGGCGCGCATGCGCGGATGGAGAGCGAAGCGACTTCATGTCTAGGAGAGATGATGACAAAGCAGCCGAAGAAGACGGTGACCGGGCGAGTGCTGCATGACCCGGTGAAGGACAAGCTGCGTCCAATCTATCCGCTTGACCTTTCGAAATGCCGGACCATCGATGAGCTTGTCCGTGCGATGGGGGATACGGCGTACACCGGGCGACAGGTCGGAGATGCCGCGGACGTGCTGGAAGCCATGGCGCGGGACAAAGACTGCTTTGTGGTGATGACGCTGGCGGGCGCGCTGACGGTCGGAAAGATGGGATTGATTTTTTGCGACTTGATCGAGAGCGGGATCGTGAAGGCGATTGTCTCGACGGGCGCGCTCATGGCGCATGGGCTGGTGGAGGCGACGGGACGCTCGCATTTCCGTTACGACCCATCGAAGATGGACGACAAGGAGCTTTTCGAGGCCGGCTACAACCGCGTGTACGATTCGCTCGAGCCGGAAGTGAATCTGGACCATGTGGAAGAGGTAGTGGACCACATTCTGGACAAGTGGGACGCGGAAGAAACGGTTTCGAGCTGGAAGCTGCACTGGCGAATAGGCGAATATCTGAAGAAGAACGCCGCGGGCCGCGGCATTCTCAAGTCCGCGTACGAGCATAACGTGCCGGTATTCGTGCCGGCGTTCAGCGATTCGGAATTGGGAATTGACTTCGCGCTGCACAAGATGGCCCGGCAGCAGCAAAAGCGGCCGGCGCTGCGGTTCGATTGCTTTGAGGATTTCGAGAAATTCGCGAACATCATGCTGGCAACAAAGCGAATGGGGATTTTCACGATCGGCGGCGGCGTGCCGCGGAACTGGTCGCAGCAATTCGGCGTGTACGCGGAACTGATGGCGCGGCGCGGGTACAAGAAGCTGCCGCTGAAGCGGTACAACTATGGAGTGAGGATTTGTCCGGAGCCGGTGCACTGGGGCGGGCTGAGCGGAAGCACATACACGGAGGCGGTTTCGTGGGGGAAGTTTGTGCCGCCGGAAGAGGGCGGGCGGTTCGCGGAAGTGTTTGACGACGCGACGGTGGCGCTGCCGTTAGTGGCCGGCGCGGTGCTGGAAAGGCTAGGCTATTTCGAGGGGCGAAGAGTTTCGCGCTGAGTGCGCCGCTGCGCGCGGCATCAGTCGTCTTCGCCGATGAGGATAGCGGCGCCGAGGACGGTGGTCCAGAGGCCGCGTTTGTCGCCGACGGCGGACTGCGTAATGTTCATGGTGCGGACGATCTTGTTCGAGATGCGGTAAACCTCTTTTTTCTCGTCGAAGGAAAGATCGGGATCAAATTCCACATTGAGCGTGGTGGCCAGCATTTCGGCGGCAAGCTCTTCCGCGTATTCGCCGGCGACTTCCTCGGTCTCTCCGAAGGAGTGATGCTCGGAGAGATAGCCGTACATGGATTTGTCGGCGGGAAGCGCGAGACCGATGCTGGCGGCGATCAGGCGGTGCGGCTCCTTGGTGGAATTTTCGCTGATGACGGTGAACGCGACCTGGCCCGGCCGAATGTGCTTCAGCCCTTCGCTACGGGAGATCAGTTTGCAATTCGGAGGGAAGATAGAGGAGACGCGGACGATGTTGCATGCCGCGATGCCGGCGTTGCGCAACGCCAGCTCGAAACTGGAAAGCCTTTCGCGATGTTTTCCGACGCCTTTGGTGAGGAAGATCTTCTTAGCGACGAACGCCATAGTGCTGGGTTATGGTGCCTCCGGAATTGGGTTGAGCAAAGAAATCTTCCGCTGAGGAAAACTAACAAGAACGTACCAGGGTGTCAACGCATTTCCAGCGATTTGAGGGAGTTCGCGGAGCGCAGGAATGGCGCGCTCATTCGGCGGTGAGATGCTGGAGAAGTTTGCCGAGCGGTTTGCAGAGCGCCAGAACGTTGCCGAGATGATCGGGCGTGAAATCCGGGCCGCACCCTGCGAGAGACGGGCCCTTGCGACTGACTTGAATGACGCCGACGACGCGGCCACCGGCGAGAATGGGCGCGGTGATGATTTTCTGGATGAGATCGCTCGAATCGGGACCGATCTTGACGCTCTCAAACACGCTGGCATGACGGACAGCAGCGAAGTTGTTGATGATTTCCGGGCGGCTTTCCCGCGCCGTGCGAGCCGCAATGGCCGTGGTGCTGGAAAGCGGTATGAATCCGACGTTGCGCAGGGCCTCGGGAACAAGGAAATAGAGGTGACGCCAGCGCGCGGAGAGGCCAAGGATGGCGATCTCGTCCGGCTTGACGCCGAGGACGCGGGAGATGCGTTCGGCGATGGTTGTGAGAGAGATTTGCGAAGCGTGGTCGCCATTTTCGCCAAGGGCGCCGGCGAGACGTTCGAGTTCGGAGACGAGGCTCAGGCCGATGGTCATGGTGATTGATGATGGGCGCCGCGTCCTAACGGGGGGGGGCGGAACGAAAGACCGGCTGCCTTTTGCCATTCTAGAGGAACGCGGGGTTCTCGTTTGCGGTAAATCCTGTGCAGGTTCGAAAATAACAAACACCGGCAAACTTGCGCGGCTCCGCGCGAGTTTCCTATACTGGACTTGCCGCGATCATCCAAATCCCTTCAGCTCAGGCAAAGCAGTGCGAGCGGCCGGAAATTGGGCGGCGGAGAGGACATGTCCGCACTGGAGTCCCAGCCAGGTTGGAGCTATTTCCTTCGCAAACTGCATTCCCTGACCGGCCTCGTCCCCGTTGGAGCGTTTCTCGCGGAACATTTCTGGTCGAACAGCGCCGCTCTGGTGGGCGCGGAGAAGTACAACGAAGTCTCGCGCGAGCTGCAGACGATACCGTTTCGTCCCGTTGTCGAGTGGGCTTTGATTTTCTTGCCGCTGGCGTTTCACGGCGGGTACGGAATTTACATCTGGTGGCAGGGCAAGCAAAACGTCTCGCAATATCCGTGGGTGAAGAACTGGCTGTACGCGATGCAGCGATACACGGGGCTGATTGCGTTCGCATACATCGGCTGGCATCTTTACACGGAACGCTGGCTGACGCACGGGCGCTCGACGTATGCGACGGTGGCTCAGGACCTGGGGAATCCGTGGTATTTGGCGTTCTTCGCGGCAGGGATCCTGGCCGCGTCCTTTCACATAGGAGTCGGGATCTGGAATTTTGCGTGTAAGTGGGGGCTGGCGGCGACGGTGAGAGCGCAACGGGCGATTGGCGGGCTGGGCGTGGTTGTGGGCCTGGCGTTTGGCGTCACCGGCATTCTGATTTTGCTGAGCTTCCGGCTGGATTGGCATCCTTTCGCGTTCTATCTGGGGAAATGAGACAACCGAAAATTATTGTGGTGGGTGGTGGACTCGCCGGTTTGATGGCCACGATTCGTGTGGCCGAGGCAAACGTGCCAGTGGATTTGTTTTCGATTGTGCCGGTGAAGCGTTCGCATTCGGTTTGCGCGCAAGGCGGAATCAACGCGGCGAAGAATCAGAAGGGCGAAGGCGACACGACCGAGAAGCACTTCGACGACACCATCTATGGCGGCGATTTTCTGGCGAATCAGCCGCTGGTGAAGCGGATGTGCGAGGCGGCGCCCGGGATCATTGATTTGCTCGACCGCATGGGAGTGATGTTCAACCGCACGCCGGAAGGGCTGCTGGATTACCGGCGCTTCGGCGGGACGTTGTATCACCGCACGGCGTTTGCCGGCGCCACCACGGGACAGCAGTTGCTCTACGCCCTGGACGAGCAAGTGCGGCGGCGCGAATCCGAAGGCAAGGTCAAGAAGTTCGAGGGCTACACGTTTCTTTCGGCGGTGATTGACGAAACGGGCGTCTGCCGCGGCATTTGCGCCATGGATTTGCGGTCCATGGAGGTGAGGACCTTCGCCGCGGATGCGGTGATTTTCTGCACCGGCGGCATTGGTGCGATTTTTGGCCGCTCCACGAATTCGGTAGTGTGCACGGGGTCGGCGCAGTCCGCGCTGTTTCAGCAAGGCGTGGACTACGCGAACGGCGAATTCATCCAGGTGCACCCGACGGCGATTCCCGGTGAAGACAAACTGCGGCTGATGAGCGAATCGGCGCGCGGAGAGGGCGGACGCGTGTGGGTGCCGCGCCAGCCGGGCGACACGCGGCCGGCGAAGAGCATTCCGGAGAAGGAGCGGTTTTATTTTCTCGAAGAATGGTATCCGAAATACGGCAATCTTGTGCCCCGCGATATTGCGACGCGGGCGATTCACCGGATCGTGTATCAGGAGAAGCTGGGCCTGAACGGGCAAGCGGCGGTCTATCTGGACGTGAGCCACATTCCGCGAGAAACGCTGGACCGGAAACTGGAAGGGATTCTGGAGATTTACCAGAAGTTTGTGGGGGTTGATCCGCGCGAAGAGCCGATGAAGGTTTTTCCGGGGATGCATTACACGATGGGCGGCTTGTGGGTGAATGGCGAGGATCAAGCGACGAATGTGCCGGGAATATTTGCGGCGGGCGAATGCGAATATCAGTATCACGGGGCCAACCGGCTGGGCGCGAATTCGCTGGTCTCCTGCATCTTCGGGGGCGGGCTGGCGGGGCCCTCGGCGGTGAAATACGCGAGGAATCTGGAGAAGGGAAGCGAGTCGGCTTCCCCGGCGATTTTCGAGCGGGAAAAGAGGCGCCAGGAGGAACTGAACCAGCGGCTCATCGCGCAAGAGGGCGAGGAAAATCCGATCACGATTTGGCGGGAACTCGGCGAAATCATGACGGAACACGTCACAGTGACGCGCGTGAATAAGGACCTGCTGGCGGCGGACCGGGCCATCCAGGAATTGCAAGGGCGCTATCGCAAAATCAGCTTGCGCGACCGGACGCGGTGGTCGAACCAAACGCTGAACTTCACGCGCGAACTGGGGAACATGCTGATTCTGGCCCGCGTGATTACGCTCGGCGCCTATTGCCGGAACGAATCGCGCGGCGCGCACTACAAGCCGGAGTTTCCCGAACGCGACGACGCCAACTGGCTGAAAACGACGCGCGCGAAGTGGGTGGACGGGCAGATTCAATTGAACTATGAGCCGGTGGATACGTCGTTGATCAAGCCGCGTCCGCGGCGATACGACGCGGCGAAATAGGCGCGAGGAGCCATGGCCGAGCAGAAGCAGGTCATCGTGAAGGTGAAGCGGCAAGCAAGCCCGGAGAGCAAGCCGCGCTGGGAAGAGTTCGCCCTGAAGTGGCGGCCCTCGATGAACGTGATTATCTGCCTGAGGGATATCGCGGAAAATCCGGTCACGCGGGACGGGAACGCGACAACGCCCATCAGTTACGATTCGAATTGTCTGGAAGAAGTCTGCGGTTCTTGCGCCATGCTCATCAACGGCAAGCCGCGCATGGCGTGCTCGGCTCTGGTGGACGATTTGGAACAACCCATCCGGATTGAGCCGCTCTCGAAGTTTCCCGTCGTGCGGGATTTGGCGGTGGACCGGCAGTTCATGTTCGAGAGCCTGAAGCGGGTGAAGGCGTGGATTCCCATCGACGGCACGTATGACTTGGGCGAAGGGCCGCGCATGGCGCCGAGCGAGCAGGAGAAGGGTTATCCGCTCTCTCGGTGCATCACCTGCGGAAGCTGTCTGGAGGTCTGCCCGCAGGTGAACGAGCACAGCGCTTTCATGGGTGCCGCGATCTTCAGCCAGGTGCGGCTTTTCAATATGCACCCGACCGGAAAGCTAAACGCGGCGGAGCGCATACGGGCGGCGATGGGCAACGGTGGCATCGAGGACTGCGCGAACGCGCAGAACTGCGTGAGGGCCTGCCCGAAGGAAATTCCGCTGACGGAGTCTCTTGCCGAAGTAAACCGCCAGGCGTGGAAACAAGCGCTGCTGGGCTGGCTAATAGGGTAGAATCTCCCGTTTATTTCAGCATGGCGCAGGGCGGCGCACGGTTTCCCGGGCGCATGACTTGCGCGGCGCAGCCAAGCGGCTGCGCGAGGGGGACACATGCGTGAGTTTCGCGCCGCGGCGGTGCCGGCCGTTTTGCTGGGAACGGCACTTTTGCTCAGCCGGTCGAGCGCGGGGGATGCTTTGGCGGAACGCGCTCACAAGCTGCACTTCTCCTCGATCGTTCTGGACACGCACGACGACACCACGCAGCGCTTTTTCTCGAAGGATTTTGACCTGGGGAATCGCAATGCGGAGGGCAGCATTGACATCCCGCGGATGAAGGAAGGCGGGATGAACGCCATCTTCTTCTCCGTGTGGATTGATGGCCGAATCCTGGGGCCGCCAGCGGTTCAGAAAGCGCTGGACCAAATCGACATGATTCGCGAGGCCGTGCTGCGCAATTCCAAGGACATGGAGCTGGCGCGAACCGCGGCGGATGTGCGGCGGATCCACGCGCAAGGCAAAATCGCCGCTCTCATCGGGGTTGAGGGCGGCCACATGATCGGCAACGATATCCGCGTGGTCCGGATTTTCGGCGACCTGGGCGTCCGATACATGACGCTCTCGCATTTCTATAACGACGAATGGGCGGATTCCTCGACGGACAAGCCGGCGCACAACGGTCTCACGGATTTCGGCAAAGAAGTCGTGCGAGAGATGAACCGCCAGGGAATCCTGGTGGATATTTCGCACGTGAGCGACAAGACGTTCTACGACGCGCTGGAAGTCAGCCGGGCGCCGCTGATCGCCTCGCACTCCTCGTGCCGGGCACTGTGCAATCATCCGCGGGATATGAGCGACGACATGATCAAGGCGCTCGCGGCCAAGGGCGGCGTGATCCAGATCAATTACGAGAAGAGCTTCATCGATCAGGCGTACAAGGACGCGTCCGACAAGATTTCCGGCGGCGTTGTGGCGCAGATGAATCAGTTTGAGAAGGATTGCAACCACGACGAGGCGTGCGTCGAGAAAAAAGTCACCGAGGTGCAGCGGCAACTGACGGCGGAGGGCAAGCTGCCGCGTGTGAGCTGGGAGCGCATTGTTGACCACATTGATCACGCGGTGAAGCTGGCCGGGGCGGATCACGTCGGGCTGGGGTCGGACTTCGATGGCGCCACCATGCCGGAAGGGATGGAGGATTGCACGCACCTGCCGCAAATCACGGAAGCGCTGATGCGCAGAGGGTACAGCGACGCGGATATCCAGAAGATTCTCGGGGGCAATGTGCTGCGCGTGATGGAGCAGGCGGAGCGGGTCAGCAGGGAAATGCAGGCTGAGCAGCACGGGGCGGACCGGCAATGAGACGCTTCACTCTTGGCTGCATCGCCGCGGCCTGCGCTGCGGGCGGAATAGTTCTGGCGGGTGCGATGAGAGCGGATGACGGGGCACGGGCGAAGAAGCTGCATTTTTCATCCATCATTATTGATACGCACGACGACACAACGCAGCGGCTGCTCGACCCCAAATTCGATCTTGGCGCGCGGCACGAGACCGGCAGCATCGATATTCCGCGAATGAAGGCCGGCAACCTCGGCGGCATTTTCTTTTCCATCTGGATTCCGAGCAAAATCACGGGACCGGAAGCGGTCAAGCGCGCGCTCGACCAGATCGACGCGGTTCGGGAAGCGGTGCGCCGGCATCCGCGGGACCTGGCGCTGGCGACAACGGCGGCCGAGGTCCGCGCCGCTCGGAGGGAAGGGAAAATCGCGGTGCTGATGGGCGTGGAAGGCGGTCACATGATCGCGAACGACCTGAGCGTGCTGCGAACGTTCGCGGCGATGGGAGTGCGTTACATGACGCTGACGCACAGCGGCAACGACGAATGGGCCGATTCCTCGACCGACAAACCGGAGCACAACGGATTGACGGACTTCGGCAAGGAAGTGGTGCGCGAAATGAACCGGCTCGGGATGATCGTGGACATTTCGCACGTGAGCGACAAAACCTTTTACGACGCGCTGGCCGTAAGCAAAGCCCCGATGATCGCATCCCATTCTTCCTGCCGGGCTATCTGCGACGCGCCACGCAATATGACGGACCAGATGATCAAAGACCTGGCGGCAAAGGGCGGCGTCATCCAGATCAACTATCACGTGGGATTTCTGAGCCAGGAGTTTCGCAATGCCGAGAGAACCGATCCGGCGATCAACGAGGCAATTGCAAAGCAAGTGCAGGCGAAATGCGGCGATGATGAAGCCTGCCAGTTGCTCGAAGGCGACCGGTTGACGCGCGAATACGTGGCGCAAGGGAAGCTGCCGCGCGTGGACTGGACGAAAATCATAGAGCACATCGATCATGCCGTGAAGCTGGCCGGTGCCGAGCACGTCGGGCTGGGATCGGATTTTGACGGGGCCAACATGCCCTTTGGCATGGAAGACGCTTCCGACTTGCCGAAGATCACGCAAGAGCTGCTAAAAAGAGGGTATTCCGAGCGTGACGTACAGGAAATTTTGGGCGAAAATACGCTGCGTGTGATGACGGAGGTTGAGCGCGTCAGCCGCGAGCTGAACGGCTCGCCACACGAGTAATCGTCCACCGGCCCAGCAGCAATTTCATACGGATGAGGAAGAGAAGCGTGATCAAGCAGATTTCAGGACTAATTTTGGGCGGCGTGGCCCTGGCCACGACGTTTGCGTTTGCTCAGACGCCGAGTTCCGGACCCGCGAAGGCGACAACAAACACAAAAAAGCCGGCCGCTGCTCACAGTGCGTACGACCGGATGCTCCTGCGGCCGTCTCTGCTGAAGCTGAAGGCGCCGGAGAACTACAAGGTGCGGTTCGCGACGACGAAGGGAGACTTTACCATCGAAGTGACGCGCGCTTGGGCGCCGCTCGGCGCGGACCGCTTTTACAATCTGGTCCGGCACCATTTCTATGACAACGGGAGTTTCTTTCGCGTGGTGCCGAATTTCGTGGTGCAATTCGGAATCAGCGCATACCCACCGGTATCGGCCGCCTGGGAGCACACGGAAATTCCCGACGATCCTGTTACGCAGAGCAACAAGAAGGGATATGTGACGTTCGCGACCTCCGGACCGAATACGCGGACCACGCAAGTCTTCATCAACCTGAAGGACAACGCGCGGCTGGATGGGATGGGCTTCGCACCATTTGGGGTTGTGGACGAAGAGGGCATGAAGGTCGTATCCGCGCTCTACAGCGGGTATGGCGACGATGCGGGTCCGAACCAAGACCTAATCTCGAAGGAAGGGAAGTCCTATTTGGAAAAAACCTTTCCCAAGCTCGATGGGATTAAATCCGCCACGCTGGTGCTTCCTTCTCGAGCCGCGGGAAAACCGCCTGCGGCGAAGGCTACTGCCTCAAAGACGCCCTGAAGGCGCGCACCTGCAAAGAGCCTTTCTCTGTTATTCTCTTGTCGCGAGCGCAACCGACCTTGTCTCCTGGAGCACACGCCTCCGCGGTACTGATACCCCCGAACTCCAGGGCTGCCAACGTTGAAGAACGGCGGAATGGCGTCGCCGGTCCGGCGGCCATTTCCGCCTGGGTCGCCGGTCTTTCGGTACTGGCCATAGCCATTCATGTAATCTTCGACGGGCGCTATGGCTATTTTCGCGATGAGTTTTACTACGCGGCCTGCGGGCAACATCCTGCTTGGGGATACGTTGACCACGCGCCGCTGGCGCCCTGGCTTGCGCAGTTAAGCCGCAAGGCGCTGGGCGACTCGCTGTTTGCGCTTAGGTCGCTGCCGGCGCTGTCGGCCGGAGTCAAGGTCTATCTGGCCGGCTGGATCGCGCGCGAAATGGGCGGCCGGCGCTTTGGACAATCCTTGGCCGCGCTGACGGTCCTGCTGGCGCCGATCTATCTCACCTTCGACAATTTTTTCTCGATGAACGCGTTCGAGCCGGTCTTCTGGATGCTGTGCGCGGCCATCGTCCTGCGGATTGCGAATGGAGGCAATTCCCGGCTGTGGATCGCTTTCGGGGCGGTGGCGGGCGTTGGCATCCTCAATAAGCATTCCATGCTGATGTTTGGCTCCGGAATCGCGGCAGGGCTGCTGCTCACGCCCATGCGGCGAGAGTTTCTGCGGATTTGGGTGTGGCTCGCGGCGGCAATTGCCTTCTTGTTTTTCCTGCCGAATCTGCTTTGGGAGATCCGCAACGGGTGGCCGACGGTCGCGCTTTATCATGCCGTGGCGGGTGTGAAGTACGTAATCGTTTCGCCCCTGGCGTACGTCCTCGAACAGGGTTTGCTGACCAATCCGGTAGCGATGCCCATCTGGATCGCGGGACTCCTTTTTCTTCTCGGCAATTCGCGAGGGAAGAAATACGCCGTGCTCGGATGGGCGTATCTCGTGATGCTGATCGAAATGATCGCGCTGCACGGGAAAATCTATTACCTGGGCCCGGCCTATGTGATGCTGCTGGCTGCGGGCGCCGTCTGGCTTGAGCGCTTGGACCTTCGGCCGGCCTGGCAATGGCTGAGGCCGGCCGTTGTCGGCGCTGTTGCGGTTGCGGGAATCGTGGCGGCTCCGCTCGCGATGCCCATCCTGCCTGTCGAGGCTGCGGCATCGTACTGCCGGTTCTGGGATGTGCGAGCGGTGCACGTCGAAAATGTGCCGCAAGGCGACTTACCGCAGATTTTCGGAGATATGTTTGGCTGGCAAGAGCAGGTCGCGAGTGTGGCACGTGCCTATAACGGTTTGCCCGAGGCTGAGCGCGGGCGGGCGACCATCCTGGCTTATAACTATGGCGAGGCAGGCGCGATCGACTATCTCGGAGCGCGCTATGGCCTGCCCCGCGCGATCAGCGGGCATAACCAGTATGGTCTTTGGGGCCCGCAGGGACATTCAGCGGACACCGTTCTGGCCATTGGATTTGAGCGAGCCCAACTGGAACGGTTCTTCGGCGATGTCCGGCCCGCTGATGTGGTGGACCCGCCCCACGCGATGCCGGAGGAGTCCGATCTCACCATCTACATCTGTCGCAAGCCGCGAGCCTCGTTTGAGAAGAGCTGGTGGGAATGGCGGTACCTGAGCTAGCGCACGTGCGCTGGCCAGCATCGAGGAATGGAATCAGACCGATGCAAAGAATTCAGTTGACATCGTTGTTCCGCGCACAGTAATGTCTAGTTCGATGAGGGTATTTCGCCAGTTGATGTGCTGCTCGGCTGCACGCAAAGCTGCGTGTTGTCTGAGGGACATCTCTGGCAATCGGCGCTTACGGACTTAAGCTAAGCAGAATCAGCGACTTCCGAGGCCCGCGTTCCAGAGCACTGGATACGCGGGCTTTTTGTTTTTGGCGAGAGCGATGAGCACAACAGTGGAAACCAAGGCTCAGCGGGTCGAGCGGCTGAAGCGGGAAAAAAACGCCTGGCAAGCGTTTGACGAAATCCGCGAGTTTGCCCGGCTGGGCCGCTCGTCCGTGCCGCCGGAGTGGCTCAGCACCTATTTTCGGACCTGGGGCGTGTACACCCAGGGGGATGGGGCAGGTGTGCTGGGCGGCCAGAACGGCGAGGGTAAAGCGACTCCCTTTTTCATGGTGCGGATTCGCATCCCCAATGGAATGCTGACCTCCGATCAGGTGAGAACTGTCGCGGACCTTTCGGAGAAACACGCGCGAGGCCTGGCGGATATCACCGTGCGGCAGAACATCCAGCTTCATTGGGTGACGCTCGAGTCTCTTCCGGAGATTTTCGAGCGCCTATGGGAGGCCGGGCTTACGACCAAGGGCGCGTGCGGAGACGTAGCGCGGAACGTGACGGGCTGTCCGCTGGCAGGGCTTGATGCGGACGAAATCGTGGATGCGTCGCCACTGGCGCTGGCCATGGACCGGGAACTCGGCGGGAATGATGCGTTCTACAATTTGCCGCGCAAATTCAAAATGTCGATTACCGGATGCCGTCACTGGTGCACCTATCCCGAGATAAACGACGCCGGGTTCACGGCTGTGACGCGCCGCCGGAACGGCGCGGCGGAAACCGGATTTTCGCTGCGCGTTGGCGGCGGGCTCTCGACGCATCCGCACCTGGCAGTGCGGCTGGATGTTTTTGTGCGGCCCGAGCAGGTTGTGGCGACGGCGCGCGGCGTCGCGGAAATCTTTCGCGGCAGCCAAGCGCTGCGGCAGAGCAGGGAAAAGGCGCGGCTGAAATTTTTGTTTCTCGAGCACGGATGGACGGCGGAACGGTTTCTGGAAGAACTCGAACGCCTCGTGGGCTTTCGCTTCGACCGCGCCGCTCCGGAAGAACCGCCTGCCGATGCCTGCCGCGATCACACGGGAATCCACGCGCAAAAACAAGAGGGGCTGGCGTACGTCGGTGCCCCGGTCCTGCGTGGCCGCATCACTCCGGCACAGTTGCGTGCTGCCGCGGATTTGGCGGATCGCTTTGGGGACGGCCACCTGCGGACAACGATCATGCAGAACCTGGTGCTTGCGAACATCCAGCGGGAGAATGCGGCGCTTGTGGCAAAGGAACTGGAACAGGCGGGACTGCCGGTCACGGCTTCGCCATTCGCGCGCGGGACCATTCCATGCACGGGCTCGGAGTTCTGCAAGCTGGCATTGACGGAGACAAAAGGGTTTGCGCGCTGGCTCACGGAGGAACTCGAGAATCGCCTTCCGGGGTTTCAGGAGCACATCAAGCTGCACATCACCGGCTGCCCGAACAGTTGCGGGCAGCACTGGATTGCGGACATCGGCCTCGAGGGCAAGAAGGCCAAAGTGAATGGCCATATGGTGGACGCCTATTATTTCACCGTCGGCGGAAGCGCCGGGCAGTTCGCTTCTATCGCGCGTGCAGTGGGGTATCGGTGCGCGGCTTCGGAAGTGCCTGATGCGATTGAACGGCTGCTGCACGGCTACAACGCTTTGAAGGCCGCCGGTGAGACCTTGCGCGCGTTTTTCGCGCGGCATACCACGGAGGAAATTCGCGGCTTGCTCTCAGGAGCCTTTGTCGCGCCTGTGGAGCGCAATTTTGCCGTGACGTCCGTTCCGCAAGGGGTGGAAGGCTGATGACTCCGCTTCCCATTTTCCTGAAGCTCGACGGCCGAACCGTTGTCGTGGTTGGGGGCGGAGCCATTGCGGAAGGGAAGCTGGGCGCGTTGCTGGATGCGGGCGCGGATGTGTGCGTGGTCGCGCCGGAAGTGACGCCGCAGATTGCCGAGTGGGCGCGCGCGGGGCGCCTTCGCTGGAAGGCGAGGAGATTCGAGGCCGGGGACCTGGAAGGCTCGCACCTGGCGATTGCAGCGACAGCGGCAGCCGGCGTAAACGACGCTGTGTACCGCGAAGCGGAAGCGCGCGGCATTCTCTGCAACGCCGTGGACGACAACAAGAACTGCCATTTTTACTCCGGCGCGGTGGTGAAGCGCGGCGATCTGCAAATCGCCATTTCAACGAACGGCAAAAGCCCGGCTTTGGCGCAGCGCATTCGCAGGGAATTGGAGCGTGAGTACGGGGAAGAGTATGCGGCGTGGCTCGATTGGCTGGGGAAGCAGCGCGAGCAACTGCGGGCCGCTTCGCGCGATCCGGAACAGACGAAGGCCGCGCTGCATGAGCTCGCGACGCGCGCCAGCATGGAGGAATTTCGCCGAAGCAAGCCCGAAACGGCGCGCGCGGGCATAGCGCTTCGGGAATCTTCGGCGACGCCCTGCGCGAAAGGGAAGGTCTATCTGGCCGGGGCAGGACCGGGCGATCCCGAACTCCTTACGGTAAAGGCAAGCCGGCTGCTGGCGCGCGCCGATGTCGTGCTGCATGATTCGCTCGTTGGCAAGGGAGTGCTAGCGCTGATTTCGCCGGCCGCTCAAGTGATTGATGTGGGCAAGCGGGCGGGCAGGAAGCTGCTGACGCAAAGCGAAATCAATTCGCTGCTGGTTGCCTATTCGCGCGAATATTCCGTGGTGGTTCGGTTGAAGGGTGGCGACCCATCGATTTTCGGCCGCGCCGGCGAGGAAATCTCCGCGCTTCGAGAGGCAGGTGTGCCGTACGAGATCGTTCCCGGCGTCACCGCGGCGCTCGGCGCGGCGGCCGCTGCCGGGATTTCGCTCACGGACCGCCGCGTCGCGTCGCAGGTTCTCTTCAGCACGTTTTCGCGAGGCCCGGAAGCTGGGGCGATGGATTGGGGCGCGGTCACCGGCACGACCACCCTCGTGCTCTACATGCCAGGCCCCGACTACGGGGAGGTTGCCGCTCGATTACGCGAGTGCGGCCTCCCCGCCGAAACTCCGTGCCTGATCGTTTCCGAGGCCACGAACGAACGGCAGGAAATCCGGTGGACGAGCCTTGCAGGCCTTCCATCCATCAGCAAATTACCCGCGCCCGCGCTGCTGGTCGTGGGCCGTGTTGCGTCGCAGGAACTGGCGAGGCCAGGTTCCAGTGTCTTGCGGGAGTGGGATGAGAGCGCAAGGGGCGGCATCGCCGTCATTTAGAAGGAGCGAAACGTGCGAACCATTCCGCCGGCAAGCGCCACCAAGCAGTGGCGCATTTCGATTGACGCTGTGGCGACTCTGCTCGCGGTCCTGGCGGCGCTGCTCCTTCGCGCCGCTTTGCTGAGGCATCTGCCCTGGTAAGGATTTCTCCGCGCTTAGATCCCGAGGACAGTTACGAGTTCACGGACCGAAGCGGCCGACTTTTGCAGCGCCGCATGTTCTTCCGCGGTCAGCTTGATCTGAATGATTTCTTCCACGCCGTTGGCGCCGAGCTTCACCGGCACACCAACGAAAAGCCCCTTGATGCCGTATTCGCCCTCGAGATACACGGCGCAGGGGAGAATCTTCTTCTTGTCTTTTAGAATCGCTTCCACCATTTCGACCGCAGCGGCCGAAGGCGCATAGTAGGCCGACCCCGTTTTCAGCAGGTTTACAATTTCCGCGCCGCCTTTGCGCGTGCGCTGGACAATCGCCTCAATGCGGTCCTGCGGCAGCAGGTCCGGCAAGGGAATACCTGCAACGGTCGAATAGCGCGGCAGGGGCACCATATCGTCGCCATGGCCGCCGAGGACGAAGGAGTGGACGTTTTCGACGCTGACCTTGCACTCCATGGCCACGAACGCGCTCATGCGCGCCGAATCGAGCACGCCGGCCATTCCCATGACGCGATTTTTCGGGAAGCCGCTGACTTTGAAAGCCGCTTGCGCCATCGCGTCGAGCGGATTGGTGACGACGATGATGATGCAGTGCGGCGAGTGCTTCACAATTTGCTCGACCACGACTTTCACCACGTCGTAGTTCGCCTTTAGCAGGTCATCGCGGCTCATGCCGGGCTTGCGCGGAAAGCCCGCGGTGATCACCACGACATCGCTGCCGGCCGTCGCGGAATAGTCGCCCGAAGCGGTGGAAATGCCCGCCGCATGGGCGTCCGTCCGCGTAATGGGCGCGGATTCGAGCATGTCCAGGGCTTTTCCCGCGGGGGGCCCGTCGAGAATATCGGTGAGCACCACGTCCGCGAGTTCCCGGTCAACGATGCGCTGTGCCGTCGTTGACCCCACAAATCCACCGCCCACAACTGTGACTTTCTTCCGGCTCATTCTGCTTCTCCTTGAAACTGGGTGCTTTCGTTGGTTCAATCAGCGGGCGACCGCTTGTCCTTGCATGTTCTCGATGATTGCGGTGGCAAACGCGGCTGTGCCCACTTTTGTCGCGCCGGGCATCAGGCGTTCCAGGTCGTAGGTTACGCGCTTCTGCTGAATCGTTCGCGCGATGCCGTCCTCGATCAGCTTTGCCGCTTCCTTCCAGCCCAGGAACTCGAACATCATCGCGCCGGAGAGCATCACGGAACTTGGATTGATCACGTCCTTATCGGCGTACTTTGGCGCGGTTCCATGCGTGGCTTCGAAGACGCCAAAGCCGTCGCCGACGTTGGATCCCGGCGCCATTCCCAAGCCGCCCACCTGCGCTGCGCACGCGTCGGAAAGATAATCTCCGTTGAGGTTGGGCGTGGCCAGCACGCTGTATTCATCCGCGCGCATCAGCACTTGCTGGAAGACGGAATCCGCGATGCGGTCGTTGATGAGGAGCTTGCGTTTCCACTGCCCCCTGCCGTGCGTTGCATAAATGGCATCGAGCGTCTGCTTCACTTCGTCGCAGATGGTCTTCTTGAAGGCTTCGGTCGCCTGCTCGAGTCCCGGCTCGATCATCGCGGCGTTCTGTTCCACGGTGAGCTGCGCGTTCTTGTCCAGATTGTCGATGATCCAGCTTTCGCGTTCCGTGACGGTTTCCGCCCGGAACTCCTCGCGGGCCAGTTCGTAGCCCCAATCGCGAAACGCTCCTTCCGTGAATTTTTGAATATTTCCCTTGTGCACGAGCGTCACGCTGGGCCGTTTCGTCTCGAGAGCGTATTTGATCGCCCGCCGCACCAGCCGCTTGGTTCCCGTCGGGGAGATCGGCTTGATGCTCACGCCGGAATCCCAGCGCACTTGCTTCTTGCCGTCCTTCAGCATTTCGTTGTTCAGAAATTCCAGCAACTTCCTCGCTTCCGGCGTGCCGGATTTCCACTCAATGCCGATGTATACGTCCTCCGTGTTCTCGCGAAAAATCACGACGTCCATTTTCTCGGGATGCCGCACGGGCGAAGGCACGCCCTCGAAATACCGCACCGGCCGGACGCAGGCGTACAGATCGAGAATCTGGCGCAGCGCCACGTTCAGCGAGCGGATCCCGCCGCCGACCGGCGTTGTCAGCGGTCCTTTGATTGCCACGCGAAAGTCTCGGATTGCGTCCACGGTGTCGTTCGGCAGCCATTCCCCGAACGTGTTGAATGCCTTCTCTCCCGCGAAGACCTCGAACCACGCGACCCGCCGGCGTCCGCCATACGCCCGCTCGACCGCGGCATCAAAAACGCGGCGGGACGCTTTCCAGATGTCGCGTCCGGTCCCATCACCTTCAATGAACGGAAGAATGGGTGCGTCCGGCACCTGCAATTCGCCGTTGCTGTAGCCAATGGGCTTCCCTTCCGCGGGAATGGGCTGGCCGTTGTACGAATTCCTCATGAACAGGTGTCCTCCCGGGTGACCGCAATCGCGTGGCGCGCTCCGCGCAAGAGCCGCGCGCCGAAATAACCGGAAAAGATACCACAAGCCGCCGTTCACGCCGAATCAAGCCGTCGAAAGGGGCGATTCGGAGGAGCCTGTCCATACAGCATTCCGTGTAGCGGCTGCACGCCCGGCGGGGAACCGCGCGCGCAAGTTGCGCTGGGCGCGTGCAAGAAACATGCCCGATTGATGCGCTGCTTTGGCTCTCTGCGGAATCGAAATCCGCCCGCCCAGCGAGCAGGCCGCGCGCGCCAGGGAGAAGTCTTGGCAAATCGCGAATTTCTCGATTAAGATAGCTGCACTGCGCGGGCGGTCGCTCCCCTCCGCAGAATGAGTTTCCTCGAAGAGCCGCCCAGCCCCCTTCGATCCAGCCTTCACACAGGGAGCGAATACACACAGGTATGCACGCAGAAGCAAATGGAGGAATTACGAATATGAGGCGCGGTATCGAACTGGCCTTGCTGGCCGGAGCTGTGGTGCTCTCGGGCTGTGCAACAAAGAAGTATGTTGGGCAACAAGTCGATCCGGTTCAGCAGAAACTCAACCACGTCCAGCAGCAGCAAGAGGCTACCCAAAAGCAGTTGGACACTGCCGAAACCAAGATTAGCGCCGCCCAGGAGAAAGCGGATGCGGCTGATTCCAAGGCCAATGAAGCCGCTGGACAGGCCTCGGCGCTCAACAAGAAGACCGACCAGTTGAGCAGCGATCTCTCCAGCACGCGCAACGAATTCAACGATAAGATCGCGAATCTGGACAACTACAAGTCCGTCGGCGACGTCACTGTGCTCTTTCAATTCAACTCCGCGAAGCTGAGCGACGAAGCCAAACAAAAGCTCAATGAGGTGGTTCAGGGCCACGTGCAAAACACGCAGCGCTACTTCGTTTCCGTCGAAGGCTTCACCGACAAGATCGGCGACCCGGAATATAACCTGAACCTCAGCCGTCGGCGCGCTATTGCGGTGCAGAACTATCTCATCACGCAATACAATCTGCCGGCTTACCGGGTGCAGATCGTGGGCCTCGGCGAGGAAAAGCCGCTGAACAGCGAAAAGACGCGGCAAGAGCGTTCGGAAAACCGCCGCGTTCAAGTCACTGTGTATGCGCCGGCGGGCACCAGCCAGGGATCGCAAGGTCCAGGCGGCAGCCGCTAGTCCACGCAGTTTCCAAAGAGAACATTCGCATGCGCGCGGAGCATGCTCGAAGGAGCGTGTCCGCGCGCCTTGCTCTCTTTTCTATCCGAGGTGCGATCGGAGGGGGCTGGCCAGGCGCCAAACGCCGCTTGGTTTCCGGGTGCGTCCGTGCGCTTTAACGGCGTGAGGCTGTAAACGTACACAACGCTTTCGCTCTCACAGCCCTGCATAAGGAATACCCGTGTTCGCGGCGGGCCCAGCGCTCCGTGGGCGCCTTGGCGCTCTGGAGGTCCGGCACTCCTGAATTTGCGCGGAACTTCCGCCGGGCAACGAACGGAGAACGACATAACGATGCGGCACGGGACCCCGCCCGGCCAAAATACGGGCGAGTGCTAATTCGATTTGGAGCAAGGCTGAGGCCGTGCAGCCTGCCGTCACGCGGAGGGCAAAGCAAATACCGGAGCGCTCCGCGGAATTGCGCGATCAGGAGGTTTCCCCAAGCCGGGCGTTACCTCCGACCCGGCCGTTGAAAAAGAGGGCGCCTTGGGATTCAATGTTCCGCGCTTGTCAGCGGAACTGACGACGCGGGGAGCTACCAGCATGAATTCTCGAGCGCGGCACAACCTGGGCCATCGCATAGTTCTCGGCGCGCTTCTGGCCGGCTACGCTGCTTCGGTTTTAGCGCAGACGCCTAAGCCCGCGCTTCTCGTTCTCAATAAAGCCGACAGCAATCTCGCCATCGTGGACCCCGCGACGGGAAAAATCGCCGCAAAGGTTCCCACCGGAGAACAGCCTCACGAAGTTGCCGTGTCGGCAGACGGCAAGCTCGCGTTCGTGACCAATTACGGCCCTCGCGGCGATGGCAACACTATTTCGGTGATTGATTTGGCCGCCCAGCGTGAGCTTCATCGCGTGGACATCAGCCCGCTTCGCGGACCGCACGGCGTAGCCTCGGCGGACGGCAAAGCCTACTTCACCGCGGAAGTCAGCAAGGTCATTGCCCGCTATGACCCTGCCGAGAACAAACTGGACTGGCTCATGGGCACCGGCCAGAACGTCACGCACATGGTCGTACTCACTCCGGACCTCGGCACCATCTTCGTCGTCAACATCGGTTCCAATTCCGTGTCCGCCATTGAAAAGAGCAATGCCCGCGGCGGATGGAACGCCACCGTCATCCCCGTCGGCAAAGGCCCGGAGGGCTCGTCGCTCTCGCCGGATGGGAGGGAACTGTGGGTGGCGAACTCCGGGGACGGAACCGTCTCGATCATTGACGTGAGCACAAGGAGAGTCAGTGACACGATTGATGTTCACACCCAGCACTCGAATCGCTTGAAATTCACCCCGGATGGCTCGCGCGTTCTCGTTTCGGATATCGGCGATGGCGGCGTGGTTGTCGTCGATGCCAAATCGCACGCGCTCACCAAGCGCTTGCCGCTGGGCAAGAGCTGCGAAGGCATTCTCATTGCGCCGGACGGCTCGAAGGCTTATGTTGCGGTCAGCGGCGACAATCACATCGCGATCATTGATCTGAAGACGCTCGCGCCCATCGGCAAACTCGAGACCGGCAACGATCCTGACGGCATGGCTTGGGCCCCCAGGTGAACGGACCCGCAAACGCGGATGATCTTGGGCGTGTGTTAGAATAATCCGTTTAAGACCAGCACTGAATTTCGAGTGAGCATGCCCGAACAGCCCTTATTGCTCGATACGGAGTTTGACCCGGAAGACGAGTACCGTCCGGAGCCCGAGCCAGAGCCACTGCCTCCCAACTGGATGGATGGCAGTCTGCGCGTCGGGATTCATACCTCGATCGCCGGCAGTTACCTAAATGCCTTGGAATCAGCAAGAAAGCTCGGTTGCAACGCGCTGCAAATCTTTTCGGCCAGCCCCCGGATGTGGCAAGGGGGGCCGGCACGAATACCGGAAGCCGACGCTGCGGCCTTTCGTGTGCGTCGTGCTGAACTTGGCCTCGGCCCCCTGGTCGTTCACGCCAATTACCTTATCAACCTGGCTGCCGCTCAACCGATGCTGCGCACGCGGTCCATTCAAGCATTCTACGAGGAGCTTGTGCGCGCGGCTGCCCTGGGCGCTGACTTTGTGGTCGTACACCCGGGCTCGCGTGGCCAAGAAAGCGTTCAGCACGCGCTGGCGACGGTCATCGAAAGCGTCAAGCACGGCGCAAAGCGCGCCGGGCTCGGAGCCGTGCGTATTCTCATCGAAAACACGGCAGGGATGGGCCAGGCGCTCGGATCGCGTCTCGAGGAAATCGGCGAGATGGTTCACGGCTTAACCGAGCTGAACGCGGGCGCATGCCTGGACACCGCGCATCTGCTGGCCGCCGGCTACGACATCACCACCGAGGCGGGCCTCGCTTCGACCATCGCGCAGATTGACGCGACCATCGGGCTCGAGAACGTCCCTGTGTTTCACCTGAATGACTCCAAAGTGCCTCTCGGCGGCCGCGTGGACCGCCATGAGCACATCGGTCGCGGAAAGATTGGCGCTGCGGCTTTCGAGCGGCTCCTGCGTCATCCGCGGCTTGGCACCCAGCCGCCGGAAGGCTTGCCGGGTCGCGCTTTTCTTGCGGAAACGCCGGTCGAGGACGTGGGCGATGACCGCAAGAACGTCGCAAGGATTTGGGAGCTTGCCGGGGTCGAAGGTCCGCCCGCGGAGATGGGCTATTCCATGCTCACTCCGGCGCTCAAGCGCCAGTTGGTGAAGCAGCGCGCGACACAGGCGCGGCAAGCGCGCGCCCAGAAACGCGCGTCCGCGGTGGATCGGACAAGATCCCGCGCGGCGCGGCCTTCTGTTCGGCGGGCTGGCGCGAAAAAGAGTTCGGTGAAACGCAAGAGACGCTAGCAGCACGGGCCTCCCGGCCGGGACGGCGTGAGTAGCAACGAGAGGGGCGAAGAGCAGCGTGGCGGAGCAGAACAAGAGACAGGGCGCCAGCGCGGATGCGCAGCCAGGGGCGTACGGGTACGACGCCCAAAGAATCGAAGCCAAGTGGCAGAAGCGCTGGGCGGAGGAGCGGGTCTTTGAAAGCGAAGCGGACTCCGGGAAGCCCAAGTACTACGTTCTCGAAATGCTGCCTTATCCGAGCGGCACCATGCACATGGGCCACATGCGCAACTACGCCATCGGGGACGTGGTCGCTCGGGTAAAGCGCATGCGCGGCTTCAACGTGATTCATCCCATGGGCTGGGACGCTTTCGGGCTGCCCGCGGAAAACGCCGCCATCAAGAACAAAACGCATCCCCGCGTGTGGACCAATAACAACATCGCCGAATTTCAGCGCACGCTGCGCCGCTTCGGGTTCAGCTACGACTGGCGGCGCGAAATCTCAACTTGCGAGCCCGAATACTATCGGTGGAATCAGTGGTTCTTCCTGCGCATGCTGGAACGCGGGCTTGCCTACCGCAAGAAGAGCCGCGTCAACTGGTGCCCGAAGTGCTGTACGGTGCTGGCCAACGAGCAAGTCGTAAACGGTTACTGCTGGCGGCACGAAGATACCCTGGTCGAAACCCGTGAAATCGAACAGTGGTTTCTGAAGACCACTGCCTATGCCGATCAGCTTCTAGACGACCTCAAGACGCTCGAAGGCGCCTGGCCTGAGCGCGTGATCACCATGCAGCGCAACTGGATCGGCAAGTCGCAGGGCGCGAAGGTGAACTTCGCGGTGGTTGAACCGGCGACGGCCGGGCCGATTGAAATTTTCACCACGCGGATCGACACCATCTATGGCGCAACCGCACTCATTCTTGCACCGACTCATGCGGCGGTGGGCAAACTGCTGGAGAACTCGCCCGAGCGCGCCGCCGCCGAGTCCAAGCTCGCCGCCATGCGCCAGACCTCCGTCAAAGCCGAAGACCTGGCCACCGCGGAAAAGATCGGTTTTTTCACCGGGCGTTATGCCGTGAACCCCTTCACCAAAGAGCAAATTCCCATCTGGGTCGGCAATTTCGTCTTGATGGAATACGGCACCGGCGCGCTCATGGCGGTGCCCGCGCACGACCAGCGCGATCTCGAATTCTGCCGCAAGTATGGCATTCCGGTTCGCGTGGTTATTCAGCCGCCTGCCGGCGAGCCGCTCGATTCCGCCACCATGACCGCTCCTTACGAGGAGCACGAAGGCCGCCTGGTCAACTCCGGCCCTTACAATGGGCTTGCTCCCGACGATGCGGCTCGCAAGATGATCGCCGATGCCGAAAAACAGGGAGTGGGTCGCGGTGAGACGATCTTTCGTCTCCGGGACTGGGGCATATCCCGCCAGCGCTACTGGGGGACGCCAATTCCAGTGATCTACTGCTCGAAGGACGGCGTCGTGCCCGTCCCTGACAGCGATCTTCCCGTCATCCTTCCGCCGAATCCGAGGCTCACCGGAGAAGGCGAATCGCCGCTTGCCGCCACGCCCGAATTTGTGAATACGACTTGCCCCGCATGTGGAGGGCCGGCGCGCCGCGAAACAGACACCATGGACACGTTCGTCGACTCCTCCTGGTATTTTTATCGCTACTGCGATCCGCATAATAGCGGGTCGCCGTTCGATCCGGCAAAAGTCGCCTACTGGTTTCCCATCGATCAGTATATCGGGGGCATCACACACGCCATCCTTCACCTGCTCTATTCGCGCTTTTGGTGCAAAGTGATGCGCGACCTCGGCTTGGTCACACACGACGAGCCGATCGCGCGCCTCTTCACGCAAGGCATGGTCCAGAAGGGCGGCGTGGCCATGTCCAAATCACGCGGTAATGTCGTCGGGGCGCTCGACATGGCCGAAAAATACGGCGCCGATACGGGCCGTCTCTACACGCTCTTCGCCGCGCCGCCCGAAAAAGACCTCGAGTGGAGCGAGGAAAGCATCGAGGGCGCGTGGCGTTTTCTAAATCGCGTCTACCGTCTCGTGGAAAAGCACGCGCCCATGCTCCAGGCCGTCAATTCCCGTACAGCCGATTCCGGCGATACGGCCGGCGCGAGCGAAACGGAAAAGGCGCTGCTGCGCAAAGCGCATCAGACGCTTCGCCGCGTCACGCAGGATTTCGAGACGCGCTGGCACTTCAATTCCGCCATTGCGCTCATCATGGAGCTTTACAACGACATCAGCTCGAGCGACCTGGAAAAGGCGGTGCGACCTGCCGCGCGCAAGGAACTGCTCGAACTGCTTACCCTGATGCTCGCGCCCATGACGCCGCACCTTTCCGAGGAACTCTGGGAGATGCTCGGGCATTCCGGCGGGCTCTCGCGGGTTCCCTGGCCAGCCTTCAATCCCGAACTCGCGCGGGACGAAGAAGTCGAAATCGTCGTGCAGGTCAACGGACGCGTGCGTGGCAAGCTGAAGGTTCCCGCGGGGACGCCGAAGGAAGAGATCCTTTCGCGCGCCAAGCAGGAGCAGTTCGTGCGGCAGCATGTGAATGGCAAACGAATCGTGAAGGAGATTGTTGTGCCGGATAAACTTGTGAATCTGGTCGTGGCGTGAGCGCGGGGACTTAATGGAAACAGCGGCGCGGCAAACACTCGAGCAGGGAGGCGCGATGGAAACCGAACGCGGCGGCGTGGTGGTTCTCGATTTCGGCGGACAATATACGCAGCTCATCGCGCGCCGCATCCGCGAGCAGCAGGTTTTCTCGGCCATCCTGCCCTGTAGCGCCTCCGTGGAGGAAATTCGCAAGTTCGAGCCAGCGGGCATAATCCTTTCCGGCGGGCCCAGTTCGGTTTATGACGCCGATGCGCCGAAGTGCGATCCGGGGATTCTTCACCTCGGCATTCCGGTGCTCGGAATCTGCTACGGCATGCAGTGGATTGCCCACAACCTCGGCGGCAAGGTCGAAAAAGCCGAGCGCCGCGAATACGGCCGCGCCCGCCTGACCCTCGGCAACGGCCAGAGCGCGGCGGAAAGCTGCCGCAGTGAACTCTTTGCCGGGGTTCCTTCGGCCCTCCGCATCTGGAATAGCCACGGGGACAAAGTCCTTGGGCTTCCCGAAGGCTTTCGCGCCACAGGTCACACGGAAAGCGCCATTGCCGCCGCTGAAGATCCGGCCCGCAAAATATACGCCGTGCAGTTTCACCCCGAAGTCAATCACACGGAAAGCGGAACGGAACTTCTCCGCAATTTCCTTTTTCGCGTCTGCAAGGCTGAGCCAAAGTGGAGCCGCAAGGCCTTCATCGAAGAGACCGTCGCCTCGATCCAATCTCGCGTTGGCGGTAAGTGGGCGATCTGTGGCCTTAGCGGCGGCGTGGATTCGACCGTGGCTGCCGTGCTGGTCCACCGCGCCATCGGTGCACGCCTCACCAACATTTTCGTCAATACCGGCCTGCTCCGGAAAAACGAGTTTGAAGATACGCTGCGCATGTACCGCGAGGAACTCGGCTTGCGCGTGATCGGTGTGGATGCCACGGATCGCTTCCTGGCTCAGTTGCGGGGCGTTACCGACCCCGAGGAAAAGCGCAAACGGATCGGCCGCGAGTTCATCGCGGTTTTTGCCGAGGAGGCCCAAAAGCTCCAGGCCGGCGAAGCCCACGGCGAAATCGCCTATCTTGTGCAGGGCACTCTGTATCCCGATGTGATTGAATCCGTTTCGGTTAAGGGGCCGTCCGCGACGATCAAGACGCATCACAATGTGGGCGGCCTTCCCGAAAAGATGCCTTTCGCGCTCGTTGAACCACTCCGCGATCTGTTCAAGGACGAAGTCCGCCGTATCGGTCGCGATTTGGGTTTGCCCGCGGATGTCCTTTTGAAACATCCGTTTCCGGGGCCGGGACTGGCGGTTCGAAGCTTGGGAGAGGTCACTCGGGAACACCTCGCGACCCTTCGCGATGCCGACGCCATCGTCACCGAAGAGATTCGACGTGCCGGGCTATATCACAAAGTCTGGCAGGCGTTCGCGGTACTTTTGCCCGTGCGGAGCGTCGGAGTAATGGGAGACTTCCGGACGTACGGTCTTACGGTCGCGGTGCGTGTGGTCGAGAGCGACGACGCGATGACTGCCGACTGGTTTCGCCTACCCGGGGAAGTACTGGAGCGCATCTCAACGCGCATCGTCAATGAAGTGCGCGGAGTCACGAGGGTGGTATATGACATTAGCTCGAAGCCGCCCAGCACCATCGAATGGGAGTAGGAGCGTTTGCGCGGGGCTGCGGTTCGGAGGCGTCGTATCGAATCCCAGAGCGCGCAGGTGCGCAGAGCGTGGAAGCAGGATGAGTGAAAACACCAGGAAAAAAGCCGCGCTGCGTCGCAACGCGGCCCCTTCGATCTTGTTCCCGGAGCCGAATAGCCACGACAAGAAGCGAATCGCTGTTTCAGCGATTGGCCATCTTTTGGGCCATGTACATAATCAGCTTGCGGTCTTCGTCCTCAACCTTGCTCAGCAGGCGCCGAAGCTTGTTGAGAAATCGTGCTTCTTTGCCAACGCTGCCCCACGCAATATCGTCGGACGATTTGCGCTTCGGCAAGTTCGGCAGTTGCGGCGGTTCCTCACCGTCATAAAAGAGTTGATAAAGTGGGCACTCGAGTGCGCGCGCGAGTTTCTCCAGAGTCTCGATGGCTGGGACGGTGTGGCCATTCTCGACGCGGGAGATATAACAGCGAAGTAGCCCCGTGCGCTTCTCGATGTCACCCTGGGAGAGTTTCTTTTCTTCGCGCAGTGCGCGAAGACGGTCACCGATAATCATGCAGGCATTATTTCATGTCGGTAAGCCCGTTAGCAAGTAGAAACTTGCCGAGCTGGAATTTGAAACAAGTGGTGCGGCGGCGTGTCCTTCGGGACACCGCCGCGTAACCAAAAACCCATGGTACGCGTCCCAAAAGCAGAGGCTTCCCGGCCCGCGCCAGTCCCCCAGGGGGCCGGCGGACCGAAGCCCGACCCTGTTGGCGCAGCCGGCGATCGTGAACTGGTCCGGCGCGCTCAGCAGGAAGACAAGGAGGCTTTCGAGGAGCTCGTTCGGCGGCACCAGCATCGTGTGTTCGCCGTCGCGGGCGGTATCCTCAAGCGGCGGGAGGACGTCGAGGACATTGCGCAACAGGTATTCGTGAAAGCCTACTTTTCGCTCCGGCGGTTCGATCAACGCGCGGCGTTCAGCACTTGGCTTTACAAGATCACGGTGAACGAGTGCTGGGATCTCCTGCGAAAGAAGAAAGTCCGGCCTTTGGTGTATGAGGCCGACTTGAGCGAAGAGCAGGCTAAGCAGGTGGTTGCATCGGAGGAGACAGGGCACCGGCAGCCGGAAATTCCAGAGCGGCTCGAGCAGCGTCAGGAGGTCGAACGGTTGCTGGCGGACTTGGACAAGCGGGACCGGTTGATGCTTATACTCAAGGAAGTGGAAGGGTTCTCGATTGAGGAAATCGCCGAGGTGCTGGACCTGAACGCGAATACGGTCAAGGTAAGATTGTTTCGAGCGCGGCGGAAAATCGTCGCGCAAGCCAAGAAACGGGGCTGAAGCAAGTAAGTGGCACGGAGGCTGAAGATGAGCCTATTAAGAAAACAGAATGCGGTTTGCGGCGCGGTTCAGACGCGAATCGAGGAAGTCTCCTCGAACGCGCGCGGCGCTGCGGCTCTGGATCGGCTCCTTGCCGGCCTGGACTCCTCCCTGCGCGAGCACGTTGACACCTGTGCAGCCTGCCGCACCGCAGCGGAGCTTTGTATCGCTTCGAGCGCGTTGCTATCGCCGCTGCGGTCGTCTCGTCCGGCGGCAGGAGCTTGGTTCGCAACGCGGGTCATGGCCGCGATAGCCGCCCGCGAAAAGGAGCTCGCTCGCGTGCCAGGTCTGGCGGCGTTGCTGCCAAAGTACGCTTCGCGCCTCGCTTGGGCCGCTGCTGTGGCACTCCTGGTTACCGCCAGTTGGGTCTATACCGGGACAAAATCGCCTACAACCACGCAGCCTAGCGCCAACGTTCCCGAATCCCTTTTCGAAACGCAGCCGGGCCCGCCTCAGACTCCCGATGAGGTGCTCATGAGCCTGGCCATCACGGAGAAGTAGGCATGAGTGATCGCAGTACGACGACCAAAGCCGCTTTCTGGGTCGGCGTCATCTTCTTGCTGGGAGCCGCCCTCGGCGGAATGATTGGCTACCTTTCCGCGCACAAGAGCTACGCCGCCGGTCCGCAGTCACCGCCCACGCATCAGCAGAAAGTTGAGCATCTCACGCAGGAACTCCAGCTCAGCCCCGCGCAGCAAAAGCAACTCGATGCGATTCTCACCGATATGGAAGCGCAGTACCGGGAGATCCACAAGCAAACCGATCCCCTCATTGAGCAGACCCGCCAGCGCGGCCGAAACCAGATTCGCGCCATTCTTACGCCCGAACAGTTGCCCAAATTCGAAGACTTTCTCCGCCGCCTGGACGAAGAGCGCCGCAAAGGCGCCCGTTAGGCGGGTTCGCTCCTTGGTTTCCGGCCTTTTGCGCGTCGCGCCATGCGGACGATCATAAAGAGCAGCAGTTGCCGGTCCGCCTGGTCCATCTTCGAGAGCAGCACGCGCAGCCGATCGAGAAACGCCGCCCATTTCCCGGTTCGGCCCCATTCATCTCCGTCCCTTGAAAGCGTGGCAAAAGTCCGCAACACGGGCGGCTCCTGGCCGTCATAGAAGAGCTGATACATCGGTATCTCCAGCGCCCGTGCCATTTTCTCCAGTGTTTCGAGCGAAGGAACCGTATGGCCGTTCTCCACGCGCGAAATGTAGCAGCGGAGCAATCCGGTCCGGTTCTGAATCTCGCCCTGCGACATCTTCTTTTCCGCGCGCAGGGTGCGCAGCCGCTCGCCGATCATCATCGATGCATCTCCTGCTCGGGAAGCCGGTCAGGAGCCGCGTGCGCGCTTCGCGGGCATGGGCGCATCGCGCCGCAACGCTCGCAGTCGCCTCGGACGCAAACCGACCTCGAACCAATGCTCTGCCGCAAAGGTATGCCGTTTTTTTCGAATGGCGATCAGCTTTGCCGGTGGTGCCGCTCCGGCGTGGCGGGCCGAGAACTATGCTTTCGGTTCCTGCCAGGATCGAGCAGGCCAGGAAACCTCGTCACCATTTTCCCGAAGCGCAGACGAACGGGGTCCGGGCCTTCCATTCCGAACAGCCGCCGCAACTCCTCCGGTCAGACCACCGCAGCTCTCGGCGGCAAGTTACGCTTGCTATATTACTGTGTGTTGGTTGCTGTCAAGCAAAATAATAGAGGTGTGGAACTTGCTCGTGCGGCTGTATTCGTTTTTGATTGGATTGGGTATTCCCGCTCCTGCAGATTTCCTGAGGCTCTCCAGTTACACCCGTACAACCAGCTTCCCGGTATTCGCTCCGGTGAAAAGCATATTGATCGCTTCGGGCGCTCGTTCCAGTCCTTCCACAAGCATCTCACGGTCCCTGATCTTGCCGAACATCTTCCATTGCCCCAATTGCGTTGCTGCCTCCAGAAAGCGCGACGCGAAATCCAGCACGATGAATCCCTGCACCCGCAGCCGCCGCACCAGGACGTTGGCAAAGCTGGCCAGCCCCGGATCGTCTTTCGTGTAGCCGGAGATCAGCCCGCACAGCACCACGCGCCCAAACAGGTTCATTCGCGCGAGCACGGCCTCCATCACCTCGCCGCCCACGTTTTCGAAGTCAATGTCAATCCCGTTTGGCGTTGCCGCCGCCAGCTTCTCCTTCCAGTCCGGGTGTTTGTAGTTGATTGCCGCGTCAAAGCCCAGTTCCTCGGTAATCCATTTGCACTTTTCGTCGCTTCCAGCGATTCCGATCACGCGGCACCCGCGAATCTTTCCAATCTGCCCCGCAATGCTTCCCGTAGCCCCAGCGGCCGCGGAAACCACCAGCGTTTCTCCTTTCTTTGGCGCCCCGATCTCCATTCCGAAAAAAGCCGTCAGCCCGTTCACGCCGAGCACACCCAGAAACGACGTATCCGAAACGAACGGAATACGCGGCACTTTTTGGAATCCGTGCTTCTGCTGGGATTCAAGGACGACGTAATCTTGCAGTCCGGTCAGCCCGGCGACTTTCTCGCCCGTCTTGAACTCCTTGCTGCGCGTCTCGACAACCTCCGCGAGACCAAATGCTCGCATCACTTGGCCGAGCGGCACCGCGGGCAGATACGTGTCCCGCGCCATCCATACGCGCATCGTCGGATCAATCGAAAGATACTTCACCCGCGCCAGCGTTTGCCCTTCCCGCAACTCGGCAACCGGCGATTCCGCAAGCTGCAAGTCACCCGGCGCCAGCAGCCCCTTTGGCCGCGCCTTCAGAATCCATTGCCGGTTGATTGTAGCCATGCGAAGGGTCCTCGTTTAGGGATCTGGTGCCGGTGCAGGCCGCCGCAAACAGGCGCGCGGCCGCGAATAAACGAGGCGGGTGAGAGAGCCGCCTGCTAGAAGGGAATATCCTCGTCCGAAATCTCGGGTCCGGTGCCGGCCGCTCCTCCGCCGCCAAAGGATTCCTCGCCGCCGCCGTGCGGATCGAAATCCTCCGCGCCGCGCCCCGCTCCGCCTCCGGCGCCCGCAGCCGCTCCCTCCGCTCGTCCGCCGAGCATCCGGAAATTATTCGCTACGATCTCAAAACTTGTTCGCTTCTGGCCTTCCTTGTCCTGCCATTCGCGGGACTGGATGCGGCCCTCGACGAAAATCAGCGAACCCTTCTTTAGGTATTGCTGAGCGATTTCGGCTTGTTTGCCCCAGACAACAATCTTGTGCCACTCGGTTCGCTTTTGTCGTTCGCCGTTGCGGTCTTTGTACGCTTCGTCAGTGGCCAGGGAGAAATTCGCAACCGCCTGCCCGCCGCCCGTATAGCGCGTTTCCGGATCACGCCCCAGCCGTCCGACCAGGATCACTTTGTTCACAGACATAGCGCTCTTGTTACCCTCCCCTCCAGGAAACCGCACAATAGCACGCCGTTCGGCCAAAGGGAAACCAACCTGGCCCCGAACCTGGGCCTTTACGCGGCACTCCAGAGAGTGCATTGGCACGCAGAGCAGATCAGCGAATCCCAGTCCCTGCTCTCCTTGTGTCCTGCCGTTACCTCCGCGGTGAGTTCGCTTACCGCGTCCCTCCGGCAATCGACGGCACGAGCAACACGCGGTCGCCTTCCTTTACCGCGCATGTCTCGCCGCCGAGGAAGCGAATATCCTCGTCGTTCAAATAGACATTCAGAAATTGCCGGATTTCTCCTTGCTCATCGCGCACGTGCCGCCGCAAATCCGGATACCGCGCGGTGAGCGCATTCAGCGCGTCGGCAATGGTCGCTGCGGCGCCGCAATCCACTTTCGCCGCTCCATCCGTGAATCGGCGGAAGGCAGTCGGTATTTCAATCGTTACGGGCATTGGAGTCTCCTTGGAAATTTCACATGTGAAAATCTGCAGGATGCGTTCCGGCTGCACGGCACTTTGTCTGCTGTCACGCTCCGGCCCCGGCGGAAACCGGCTCGGCTTGGCGAAGTTGCGCATCCAGATAAGCCTCGAAGGCATCCAGCCGCGGCGCAATCGCTTCCGTCTGCGGGAATTCCGCCGCAATCGCATCGGTTGTTTTTAGTCCGTTTCCGGTGATGCACACCACCGTTACTTCGTCCGCTTTGATGCGATTTTGCGCGACTAGTTTCTGCGCCACTCCTGCCGTGACTCCGCCGGCCGTCTCCGCAAAAATCCCTTCCGTCTCCGCGAGCAGCTTGATGGCGGCGACGATTTCCGCATCCGAGACATCCTCGGCCCAGCCGCCCGTCTCGCGGATCAGCTTGATCGCATACGGTCCATCCGCGGGGTTTCCGATGGCAAGCGATCGCGCGATGGTGTTCGGCTTTTGCGGCTCAAAGCGCGGCAGGTTCCGTTTGATTGCGTCGGACACCGGCGAGCACCCGGTTGCCTGCGCGCCAAAAAACTTCACGGGCTTCGCCTCCACCCATCCGAGCGTCACCAGTTCGTGGAAAGCCTTCGCGATCTTCCCGATCAGCGACGCGCCCGCCATCGGCACCACCACGTTGTCCGGCAGCGTCCAGCCGAGCTGCTCCGCGATCTCGAACCCGTGCGTCTTCGATCCTTCCGCGTAGTAAGGCCGCAAATTTACATTCACCAGCCCCCAATGGAAGCGATCCGCGATCTGCGAGCACAGCCGGTTGACGTGATCGTAGTTGCCGTTGATGCGCACAATCCGCGCGCCGTAAACCGCCGTGTTCAGCACTTTTGCGGCCTCAAGGTCGGCTGGAATAAAAACGCACGCGTCGAATCCCTGTTGCGCGCATTGCGCTGCCACTGCATTGGCCAGATTCCCGGTCGAGGAACAGCCCACGGTCTTGAACTCGAACCGCCGCGCCGCCGCCAGCGCGGTCGCCACCACGCGATCTTTGAAGGAAAGAGAAGGGCAGCACACCGAATCGTTCTTGATGTAGAGTCTCTTCAGTCCCCAGCGGGCGGCAAGTTTTTGCGAGCGCACCAGTGGCGTACCGCCAATCGGCGCGGGGGGCGTGAAGTCCTGCGGCAAGGGCAGAAATTCAGCGTACCTCCACATCGTGAATGGGCGGGAGGCCAGAGCGTCGCGCTTGACCGTGCGCTTGAGCGCGTCGTAGTCGAAAACCACTTCCAGCGGAGAAAAACACTCCCCGCAAAAGGAGCGCGCGGCATTCCCCCACTCTTTCCCGCATTCCCTGCATCGCAACTGGTAGTACTCGGACATGAGCTATCCCTCGTCTCTCTCGTCTCGAACGGGGCGGACCGGCTTCCGGGCCGCCGCAGTGACGCAGCCGTTTCCGGCGGTTCTCCTGTGCCGGCATTTCGCCGGCGCGAACCGAGGTCATGATCGGCGGGCCGTCTCCTGCATGTGGCGACCGACTTCCCGCCGGCAAATAACGACGACGAAGATGCGATTGGGGCAGCGCGGAGGGATAAAGCGAAAAACCCTCCGTGCTAAAGGTGCTCGGAGGGTCTCAGAAACTCTTCTGGGAACGCAGCCAGCTCTTTAGCAGTTTTTTACGTGGAGCAAGTTGCCCTAAATCGCCACGTGTCGCCGCTATCCGCGGCTCGCTCTTTTATGCGCCAAATCAATCACCATGTCAAGAACTCATTGCGTACCCGCCGGGTCAAGTCGATCGTCCTGCCGGCATGAACTTACGAAGGGACGAGCAGTTGCAAAGCTCGCGGCACAATCTGAAACTCGACCGGCAGCGGCGCAAGGCATTCCCCGTCCATCTGCGCATGCACCGGGTTTTCATCGAACGGCTCGCAAATCACGGTATTCGACTTGAAAAAGAAGACCCCCTCGGCCCTCCGCAACTTCCCGAAATAGAGCGCGGGCAGATAACGCAAATAGCGGAAGGCGCTCTGCGTGGTCAGCGCCATGATTTCAAAGCGATCCTGGTAGAGATCGGCTTCCGTGGTGATCTGAAATGGCCCGCCGTAGTGCTTCGTCCGTCCCACGACCACGAGCGAGGCGTTCAGCTCCTGCTCCGAAGCGATCAGCGACTCCGATGGCCAGTCAGGCCCTATCTTCGGCTCCGGCGCCTGGAGCGACATCGCTTCGGCAAGCCGCGGAATGCGGACGCGAAATCGGGGAAACTTGTAACGGAGAACTTCGCGAGCGCCCTGCCACCAATATGCCAAAATGCCGATTCGCGCCTTAAGCGCCAGGTCCAGCGAGTACACAATCATGCCATCGGGTCCGGCTCCCGCCACGCTGACAAAATACTTCTTTCGTTCTGGCGCGCGAACCGGAGTTGCGAGTCCCAGAGCAATCTCTCGGATTTCACCGTGCAGCAGCTTTTCGGCCGCGCTCGGTATGTCCCAGGGAAGATTCAGCTCTTTCGCCAGGATATTCGCGGTTCCGCCGGGGAGGAGAGCCAGCGGAACGCGCCGCCCATTCTGCGCGGTTGCCAGCCCGTTCACGACCTCGTTGAGCGTGCCGTCTCCTCCGCACGCAATCACGAGTTGACGGCTTTCCTGCATTGCCTGCCGCGCCAGTTCCGTGGCGTGCCCGGGGCCGCCGGTTTCCGCCAAGTCCACCTGAATCCCAGCGGCGGAAAAAATTCGCCGGGCTTCGTCCAGCACCCGCCGCCGTCCGCTGCGCCCGTTTCCGGCGCTCGGATTGTGAATCAGCAGCGCATTTTGCAAACCCGTCGTCATCTCGGATCTTCGTCCCCGCTCGTCGCTTGGCGCATTTCGCCTGGACAGGAATACCGCGCCCGCCGGAATCCCTGGCCGTCTTGATTCTATATAATGTACGTCGAAACCGAAGAGGTATGTTCCGCCGAGGAATTCATGGCTAAGGCCGCCCCCGCGTCCGTAAAGAACGAAATCGAAGAGCTGCGCGAAAAGATCCGCTACAACGACTATCGCTATTACGTTTTGGACGACCCCGAAATCCCGGATGCCGCTTACGACCGCCTCATGAACCGCCTGAAGGAACTGGAGGCGGCCCACCCCGAGCTGCGCACACCGGATTCTCCCACCGCCCGTGTCGGCGGCGCGCCCCGCACCGGATTCCAGACGGTGCGCCACGCCCGCCCGATGCTCAGCCTCGACAACGCCTACTCCTACGACGAGCTCCGCGCCTGGGACAAGCGCGTCCGGGAGGGCAGCGGCCGGGACAAAATTGAATACATCGCTGAGCACAAATTCGATGGGCTCAGCATCTCCCTGCAATACGAAAATGGCATTCTCGCACGCGGCGTCACGCGCGGCGACGGCACGACCGGCGAAGACGTCACTCCCAACGTGAAAACCATCCGCTCGATTCCCCTGCGCGTTGATGCCGCCCTATTGAAGAAAGCGAAGCTCCCTCTCGATTTTGAAGTGCGCGGAGAGGTCATGATGACCCGCAAGGCCTTCGAGGCGCTGAATCGCGCGCAGGAACTCAGCGGCGGCAAAATCTTCGTGAACGCGCGCAATTCCGCCGCCGGCTCCGTGCGCGTTCTCGATCCGGCGATCACCGCCGCGCGGAAGCTCGATTTCTTCGCCTACTATCTTTACGTCGAAGGCAAGGAGCCGTTCGCCAGGCATTCCGATTCGCTGGAAATGCTGAGCAAGCTGCGCTTTCGCGCAAAGGAAGACTGGAAGAAGTGCGACGGGATCGACGAAGTCCTGCGGTATTGCGAAGACTGGGAGAGTAAACGCGACGAATTGCCCTATGAAATCGACGGCGTCGTGATCAAGGTGAATTCGGTCGGCATTCAGAACGAACTTGGTTTCACCTCGAAGGCTCCGCGCTGGGCCATCGCCTACAAATACCCGGCTCGCCAGGAACAAACGGTCGTCAACGATATCCGCGTGCAAGTCGGCCGTACCGGCGCCCTCACTCCCGTCGCGGTGCTCGAGCCGGTGCAAGTGGGCGGCGTCACCGTGAGCCGCAGCACCCTGCACAACATGGATGAAATCGAGCGGCTCGGATTGCAAATCGGGGACACCGTCCTGATCGAGCGCGCGGGCGAAGTGATTCCGCACGTCCTGAAAGTGGTGAAGGAAGGGAAGGACCGGCGGCCGTTCCACATGCCCAAGCTTTGCCCGCAGTGCGGCAGCACCATCCACAAAGCAGAGGGCGAGGTGGCGTATCGCTGTGTGAATGCAGCCTGCCCCGCAAAGCGCCGCGAATCGCTTCTGCATTTTGCCGGACGCCACGCCATGGATATTGACGGCCTCGGCGAGAAAATCGTGGACCAGCTTGTGGACAAGGGCCTCGTGAAGGACGTGGCGGATTTGTATTCGCTGAAGCTGGGCCAGTTGGAAGAGCTCGAGCGTATGGGCGAGAAATCCGCGCAAAATCTGCTGGATCAGATTTCCGCCAGCAAGAGAAATTCGCTGGCGCGGCTGATTTACGCGCTGGGAATTCGCTTCGTGGGCGAGCGAACAGGCCAACTGCTCGCCGAACACTTTGGCTCGCTCGAGGACCTCGCGAAAGCGAGCAGCGAGCAGTTGATGGAGGTCGGCGAAGTGGGCCCGAAGGTGGCCGCAAGCATAGCGGAGTTTTTCTCGGAAGCGGCCAACCGGCAATTGGTGAAAAAGCTGGAAAAAGCCGGCGTGCGACCCACGGCCGAGCGGCGAGTGGTCAAAAGCGACAAGCTGGCGGGGAAGTCGTTCGTGTTCACGGGAGGGCTGGCGAATCGCTCGCGGGAGGATGCCGGCGAACTGGTGAAGCAGCACGGCGGAAAGGTTTCCGGCTCTGTGAGCAAGAAGACGGACTATGTGGTTGTGGGAACGGACCCAGGGTCGAAGTACGATAAGGCCAAGGAACTGGGAGTGCCGATTCTCGACGAAGCCGGCTTCGAGAAGCTGCTCGGGCTGAAGTAGACCACGGCGGCCGTGGTTTCGCCGGCCACCCAAACGGGATACGGTCGATTTTGAGCGATCTGCCTCCGCTTCAGGCGGAGCTAGGTATCGACCGGCGGACGGATGTAAGCGGCGCCGTGCCGGAATAGGCCGGCGTTCGGCACGGCCTGCGAGAAGACAATTCGAATCGGAACGAAGATTGCTCCCGCGCCGGGCGTATAAGGCACGGCAACCTCGACGCGGCTGCCTTCCTCGTACTGATTGCGGCTGCGGAAACTCAGGCCGCCCTTCGACAAATCCTCGCAGACCGCGATTTCTTCCTGAAAACCACGGTGCCGAATGCACGCAAGCACGCGGGCTTTCACGCGAGCGCGATTGCGGCGGGGGATCACGCGGTCCTCGGCGGGAGCACGCGTGTACTGAATCGGGGAAGGCGCTTCGGATTTGGCTTCAATCCAGATGGAGGGCGTGTCGCAGTGCTTGCAAAGGCGCGCGACGCACTTGCGAACCTCGAAGGACTTGAGTTC